>Ga0302324_100001509_pt1 | contig 56427 bp, 56 predicted proteins | sample Palsa_T0_1_FD_201949 | JGI IMG/M metagenome (GOLD analysis project Ga0302324, IMG submission 201949) | Peat permafrost microbial communities from Stordalen Mire near Abisko, Sweden - Palsa_T0_1 | ecosystem: Environmental > Terrestrial > Soil > Palsa > Peat permafrost | place: Sweden: Abisko...
ATCTGTTCGTGTCGCTGCTGTTCTTCGTGATCCTGTCGGTGTCCGGCATCGCGCTGTTCCAACTGGAAGTGAACGCCTCCCGCGATGCGCGCATCCAGGCGGCGTTGCAGGGCACGGGATCGCTCGGCGCGCCGCTGAAGGCGGCTCCTGTCCTGCCGCCCCTCAACCAGCGGGACGTCCTCGCGCTCGAAAGCAAGGCGCAGGCCGGCAAGCTCTCCGGCGCCGATGTCGAGCGGCTCCGAAACGCGCTCGACGTCACCACCAGGGGGCATTTCTTCGAGCGGCTGGGCACGGTGCGCTCGCACATTCCCGCCCTGCAGCGCGAGGAACTGCGGCTGCTCGAGGTCAATGTCGAAGCGCAGGCCGCCATCGATTCGCGGATCCGGTGGCTGGCGGCCCACGCCGTGAAGGCGTTCGACGATATCGCCGACGATCCGGCCGCGCTGAACGCGCCGCTGTCGATCTGGATCCCGCGGATGCTGTTCCTGCTCCTGCCGCTGTTCGCGGGTTTGCTGTGGCTGTTCTATTGGCGGCAGCGCCGGGAATTCCTGCTCGTCGACCATCTGATCTTCTCGCTCACGCTGCACACCTTCCTGTTCGTGGTTCTCATGCTGGCGGCGTTCGCGGTGCAGATGGTGCCGGCCGGGATTGTCGGCGGCAGCGCGCAGGCGATCGTGGCGGTCTATTTCTTCGTGGCGGTCAAACGGTTCTACAGACAGAGCTATTTCTGGACCGCGCTCAAAGCCGTTTCGATCGCGTTCATCTATACCTATCTCATTCTGTGGCCGGCGCTGTTCGTGGTGGTCGCCGCCAGCGTTCTGCAGGCGTGAGGGAAAACGTCGTCGCCGAAAAAACCGCGGAATCCCTGAAGAGTACACGGTACGTTCCGTGTACGAATAAAAACGCTTGACGCGTTTGATCAAACGCACTATAAATTTCGTCATAACGGATTTGTACGCCCGGCGCTCGACAAGAGCGGCCGGGTTTTTCATGTGTCGCGTCCAGGCAAGGGCGATTGCCATGCTCAGAAAATTGCTTGCCGCTTTCGTGCTGACCGCTGCGGCGTCGCCGGCCGCGATGGCGCAGATGTACAACATGCAGCCGATCCAGATCCCGCAACCGCAACCAGCGGTCGCACCGCTCCATTGCGGCGATTTCGAGCGCCATACCGACGGCACCTGGTCGCCGCTGCATCCCGTGGTGATCCCGACCCGGAACGGGCCCGTGCCGGTGAAAGCGGGGGCACTGTTGCAGGTAGGCACGCCCGTCTCGGGGACCGATGTCGCGGCGACGCTGAACAGGGAATGCATGGGGTAGACGCGTGCCGGAATTCATGCGGGAACCCGCTCCTATAATTCCCTGTTATTATTATTCCCTGCTAAATTCCCTGCTAGCAGGGAATTCGTTGCTCGAACGTACACGCTGAATCCGGTCCTGTTTTTCCCTGTTAAATTCCCCGTTTGGCGGGGAATTCGTTGCTGCTTCGTACACGGAGACGGCCATGGCGAGTTGCGAGGATGTGCGGAAGATCGCGCTGGCGCTGGAGGGCGTGAGCGAGGTCGACCATTGGGGCCGGCCCTCCTATCGCACCAAGAAGCGCATGTTCGCGGTGACGCGGCCCGACGAGAAACGCGTGCTGCTGCACCTCCCCGAAGAGCGCAAGGCGTTTCTGTTCGAAGCCGCGCCCGATGTGTTCGTGAAATTCATGTGGGGCAAGACGGCGAACCTGCTCGTTCACCTGCCGGCGATCTCGAAAAAGGAGCTGACGGCGCTGGTGCGCGAGGCGTGGGAAAATGTGCAGCCCGCGCCGCGCAAAATCGCCGCGAAACGCCGGAAGGCCTAAAGTGTCGCTTCCAGCGTGTGGCTGCGCTTTTCCGCCAGTGCGCGTTTCATCTGCTGCTGCAGTTTCTCGAAGGCGCGTACCTCGATCTGGCGCACGCGTTCGCGGCTCACGCCGTATTTCTGCGACAGTTCCTCGAGCGTGGCGGGATCTTCGCGCAGGCGGCGCGCTTCGATGATGTCGCGCTCGCGGTCGGTGAGTTCGCCCAGCGCCGAGGTGAGCAGATCGTGCCGCTCGCCCAGCTCTTCGGCATTGGCGAGGCGGGTTTCCTGGTCGAGCGTGTCGTCGGCCAGCCAGTCCTGCCATTCGGATTCCGAATCGGAGCGGAGCGGCGCGTTGAGCGAGGAATCGGGCGCGGAGAGCCGGCGATTCATATTGATCACCTCTTCCTCGGGCACGGCGAGCTTGGTGGCGATCTCCGTCACCTGCTCGGGGCGCAGATCGCCTTCCTCGATGGCGTTGATGCGGCTCTTCGCCTTGCGCAGATTGAAGAACAGCTTCTTCTGCGCGGCGGTGGTGCCCATTTTGACGAGGCTCCACGAGCGCAGGATGTATTCCTGGATGGCGGCGCGGATCCACCACATGGCGTAGGTCGCCAGACGAAAGCCGCGGTCGGGCTCGAAGCGCTTGACGGCCTGCATGAGGCCCACATTGCCTTCGGCCACGATTTCGGAAATCGGCAGGCCGTAGCCGCGATAGCCCATCGCGATCTTGGCCACGAGCCGCAGATGGCTCGTCACCAGGCGGCGCGCGGCTTCCGGCTCCTCATGCTCGCGCCAGCGTTTGGCAAGCATGTATTCTTCCTCCGGCTGCAGCAGGGGGAATTTGCGTATTTCCGAAAGGTAACGCGATAAGCCGCCTTCGCCTTGAAGGGCAGGCACGCCGCGACTGCTCATAATGGGCCCCGTCTGGCCGCTTCGAACGCCCAAGCGCGCCCAAGCGAAATCCGCTTTCCTTAGCAACGCACGAGAACGCGATGCGGCGCTAGGTTAGCGGCGAATATGGCCGAAATAAGAGGGCCACACTATCCTATGTATATCGCGTCAAAGAGGTTGCAAGCGCCGGAGCGCCTCGACCAGCGCGGCAAAATCTGCCGGCCAGGGCGCTTCGAATTTCATGACCTTATGGGTTGTGGGGTGTTGGAAACCGAGCAGCCACGCATGCAGCGCCTGGCGCGGAAAATCGGCCGCGGCCGCGAAGGCCCGGGCCTCGATCTCCGTTTTCGGTCGTGGCGGCTTGTGCGCCCGGCCATAGGTGTGATCGCCGATCAGCGGATGGCCGATATGGGTCAGATGCACGCGGATCTGATGGGTCCGCCCGGTCTCCAGCCGGCATTCGAGCAGGCTGGCAAACGCGCGGGTGGGATCGCCGAACCGCTCGATGGTGCGGTAGCGCGTGCGCGCCGGCTTCCCCCGGCCGCGCAGCACCGCCATCCGTTTGCGATCGAATGGATTGCGGCCGATATCGCCTTCGACGAGGCCGTCGCCCTGGCGCAGTCCGCCCCAGACGATTGCGTTGTAGGCGCGCTCGGTCGCATGCGCGGCGAACTGTTTGGCGAGGCTGCGCATCGCGCGATCGTTTTTGGCCGCCACGAGAAGCCCGCTCGTGTCCTTGTCGAGCCGATGCACGATGCCGGGCCTCGCTTCCCCGCCGATGCCCGCGAGCGACGGGCCGCAATGAGCGATGAGCGCGTTGACGAGCGTGCCGTCGGGATTGCCGGCCGCCGGATGCACCACGAGCCCCGCCGGCTTGTCGATCACGATGAGATCGGAGTCCTCGTAGACGATGGCGAGCGGAATATCCTGGCCCAGCGGCGAAGCGGGCGCCGGCGTGGGGACCGCGATTTCATAGGTCTCGCCCGGTTTGACCCTCGTATTGGCGTCTCCTATCGTCCGGCCCTCGCGCGTGATGCCGCCTTTGGCGATCAGCTGCTGGAGTCGCGAGCGGCTCAGATCGGGCAGCGCCTGGGCGAGGAAACGGTCGAGACGCTCGCCCGCCTGCCCGTCCGCCACGCCGATGCGGCGCACGTCCACGGAAGGAACCTCAGTGTCGGGCATTTCGGACTCGGGTGCAGATTCTGGCACAAGCTCCACAGTGGTAGACGTCACGCGGACGGCAACCTATCGCGGTCTCAAGGCCGTCGTCATCTGTCTTGGCGTGTTGATCGTCGTGGCACTTGGCGCGCTGGTGGTGGGGCTCTTTATGCGCTTCAACGGTCACGGGCGCGCGCACGAAGCCGCGGCGCCTCTCGTGTTCACGCTGGCGCCCGGCGCCCAGCTCCTGTCGAGCGAGATCGATGCGAACCGGCTCGTGCTGCATGTCCATGCGGAAGCCGGCGACGAGATCGACATCGTCGACATGGATACGGGCCGGCTGGTCATGCAGGTGAAGCCGGCGCCCAAATGATCCGCGCCTTCGTTCTGCCGGTGGAATTGCAGGCGCAATTGATGGCTGAGGCGCGGGTTGCGTTCCCGCGCGAATGCTGCGGGCTTATCGCAGGCGAACGGCGCGACGATGCGGCGGTGGCGGTGGCGCTGCATCCGACGCGCAATCTGGCGGCGGAGCGCGATCGTTTCGAGATCGATCCTGCCGCGCAGTTCCGATTGCTGCGCGCGTTGCGCGACACGGGGCGCGAAATCGTCGGTTGCTATCATTCGCATCCGAACGGCCGCGCGGAACCCTCGTCACGCGATCTGGAAGGCGCCGGCGAAGAGGATTTCGTCTGGCTCATCGCGGCGCTGGACGCTGACGCGCCCGTCGCAATCAATGCTTTTGCGTTCGACGGCGCCGGGTTTGAGGCCTTGAATCTGGTCCGTGCTTGATCGGCCAAGCCAGCCGCCGCTATAAGCGGCATTCACCGCCGACGCCCCCATCGTCTAGCGGTCAGGACGCGGCCCTCTCAAGGCTGAAACAGGGGTTCGATTCCCCTTGGGGGCGCCACCCTTCGCTGCGCAGCAGTGAAGGTTGCCCTCCGAACCCCGGATCAAGTCCGGGGGTAGGGGGCTGTGTGTCATCGCGCAGCTTCGGTTGGCAAGCCACCTTCGCCCGATGCGCACGCAGGCCAAGGAAAGGGCAGAGCAGCAAAAGTATTCGCGTTCTTTTCGCGAAAATACAACTGAAAGCTGTTTCTTTCCCAAAAAAGAACTCGAACCCTTTTGCTTGGTCATTCTTCTCCGCCTTGCCGCGGAACGGCACCGCCTATAGCATCCGGCCATTAGAGCGCCTGCATTCGCGCGCCTGCAAACCTGCAGGGACGGCCGAATGCTCAAACCGGGGGAATATCCATGATCCGCACGACACTTCTGGCCGCCACGCTTCTGACGGTCGTATCCGCGCAATATGCCGACGCGCAAACCTACAAGTTCAAGACCGTCAAGGACGCGGGAATGAACACGTCCATGCACGACATCAACGACAGCAATGTCGGCGTCGGCGGCGTGTTCGAGCAAGGCGCTACCGTGCGCCCCTGCATCGTGGTGAATGGCAAGAAAATCACGACGCTGAGCGACCCTAACGCGGTGAACGGCACCGAATGCTGGGGCATCAGCTCCAACGGCATCATCGTCGGCGATTATTTCGATGTCAATTTGAACGCCGTCGGCTACATCTATTCCAACGGCACCTTCACCGACATCGTGCCGCCGAAATCCACCTACACTGTCGTTTATGGCGTCAATGCCTCCGGCGTCGCCATCGGCTATTACCTCGACTCGAAGGGCGATCAGTACGGCTTCCTGTTCGACGGCACCAAATACACCAAGATCAAGATCAAGGGCGGCACCACCGTCGAGGGCTTCGGTATCAACGATGCCGGCAACTACACCGTTGAAGCCATTCTTTCCGACGGCTTCGAGCATTCCTATCTGTACAGCGGCAAGACAAAGACGGAAATCGTTTTCCCCAATATCCAGCAGGTCGCTGCCCACCACATCAACAACAACGGCCAGATTTCCGCCACCATCATCGATTCGAACGATGTCTATTATGCCGGCGTCTATGACCCGAATGCGAACGCCTACTATCAGATCTCCGATCCGAAAGGCACCATCACAATCGGCGACGGCATCAACGATAGCGAGACGCTGGTCGGTCGTTATCAGGACGCCGACGACAACAGCTTCGGCTACATTGCCAAAGGCAAGCTCGATCTCATGTCGCAAACGCCCCATGCTTCCGGGCATGCGCCTCGCAGCATGAAGGGAACGGCTACGTATTGATAATGGGTTCTGTTTGACTGCGATGAAACCCGGCCGGTGTCCCGGCCGGGTTTCGCTTTCACAGGATCTAATTTCGCTTCTCATATCGATCCCGCCCGGTGCGCTAGCGCCAAACGATGTAATCCAGTAAAATGTGCGGCCTTGGATCGGCCAAAAGGTGCACGCGAACACTTGCATAGCAGCGCCGCCGCAATTGGGGAGGAAACCGTGAAGTCCATTTTCGCCGCCATGTTTGCAGGCATCGTCGGTTGCGCATTCATCCACCCGGTTCCAGCAGCAGGGGCCGCACAATTCCGCGAGAAGGTTCTCCATTCTTTCGGCGCTGCGCCCGACGGAGAGGTTCCCTACGCCGGCGCGATCGACGCGAAAGGCACCCTCTACGGCACTACGGCCGGCGGCGGCGGCAATTTCGGCGGCACGGTGTTCGCGCTCGACCTGAACACGGGCACGGAGAAAATCCTCTATTCGTTCTATGACGAACCGTGGGCGAGCTTGATCGACGTGAAGGGCACGCTGTACGGCACAACGGAAGGCGGCGATGGCGGCGCGGGCACCGTATTCGCCATCGACCCGAACACGGGTGCAGAGAAGACTCTTCACACCTTTTGCAGTCAGTCGAGGTGCGCGGATGGTGACAGTCCGGTCGCCGGTCTGATCGATGTGAAGGGTATGCTGTACGGAACGACCATCCGGGGCGGGAACACAGGCTGCGATGGCGATGGGTGCGGGACGGTATTCTCCATCGACCCGAACACGGGTGCCGAGAAGGTGCTCTATTCTTTTTGCAGCCAGCCGAATTGCGCGGATGGCGGCTTGCCGCAAGCCAGCCTGATCGACGTGAACGGCACGCTATATGGAACAACCGTCGACGGCGGCGGTACCGGCTGCGGCAATGACCAGGGCTGCGGAACAGTGTTCTCGCTCGACCCCAAGACCGGTGCGGAGACGGTGCTCTATACTTTTTGCAGCCAGCCGAATTGCGTGGACGGCGCTCAACCCCACGCCGCGCTGATCGATGTGAACGGCACGCTGTACGGCACGACCTATCGGGGCGGCAGCAACACGAGTTGCTATGAAAGCTGCGGAACGGTGTTCTCCATCGATCCGAACACCGGCGCGGAGACGGTGCTATATTCCTTTTGCAGCCAGCAGAATTGCGCGGACGGTGCTAACCCGTTGGCCAGCGTGATCGATGTGAACGGTACGCTGTACGGAACCACCCTGATTGGCGGCGCCACCGGCTGCGGCAGCGGGGGCTGCGGCACAGTATTCTCCATCGACCCGAACACCGGCGCGGAGACCATACTCCATGCTTTCCAGGACAACGGAACCGACGGCACGGGGCCTCAAGGCGGCCTGATCGATGTGAACGGCAAGCTCTATGGCACGACGGATTTCGGCGGCACCTACGGCTACGGGACGGTGTTCGTGCTCAAGGAGAAGCGCTAGGCGCATTCGATTTTATCGCCGCTTGGCATCGCGGGTGTTCGCGCGCGCGGATGTCCGGTTCCCATTTTCATCCTGTCCGATGCGCCATTCACTACGCCAAAGCAGCATCCCGCGTGGCTGCGGCCTGGCTGCGCACCCAGTCGTACCATCCCTCCAGCCCTTCGCCGGTGCGGGCCGAGACGCGCAGGACCGTGATATCCGGGTTCACGCTCTGCGCATTGGCGATGGCGGCCGCAACGTCGAAATCGACATGCGGCAAGAGATCGGTCTTGTTCAGGATCATGATTTCGGCGGCGCGGAACATGTGGGGATATTTGAGCGGCTTGTCTTCGCCTTCCGTCACCGAGAGGATCACGATTTTCGCCTGTTCGCCCAGATCGAACAAGGCAGGGCACACAAGGTTGCCGACATTCTCGATCATGACGACGGCGCCGGCCGGCGGTTTCAGTTCTGTGAGCCCGCGCGCCACCATGTCGGCTTCCAGATGGCAGCCGGTGCCCGTGTTCACCTGCACGGCGGGCGCGCCCGCGGCGCGAATGCGCTCGCCGTCACGGGCGGTCGCCTGATCGCCCTCGATCACGAACAGTTTCAGTTCGTCTTTCAGATCGCGGATCGTGCGCTCGAGCAGCGTCGTCTTGCCGGCGCCGGGCGAACTGACGAGATTGAGTGCCAGGATTTCGCGGCCTGCGAACCAGGCGCGGTTCGTCGCCGCCAGCGCGTCGTTCTTGGCCAGAATACGCGCTTCGAGGGTCACCACTTCGCCGCGCGGCTTGTGATCATGTCCGTGATCGTGCCGGTGCCGCGTGCCGTCGGCATGGACGTGTTCATGTTCGTCGTCGTGACCATGATCGTGTCGATGGCTGTGCCGCGTCCCGTCGGCATGAACATGCTCATGTTCGTCGTCATCGCGCGTCATGGTGAATTCCTGTCCTGTCTGAAGATTCTGAACCGTCGTCGCTGCGGTCTTGCCGCAGCCGCAATGTCCGCACATCAGTTCATCTCCTCGAGTTCCATCGTCTTGATCTTGAGTTCCTCGCCCGCGAGGCGGGTGAGCTGGCGCGAGCCGCAGACGCAGGGCGTGACGAGCGTCGCCGTCTCGAATTCTTCGCGGCAGTGATCGCAGCGCGCGCGGCCCGCGATTTCGCGGATGTCGAGCGTGGCGCCGTCGAGCACGGTGCCCTTGGCGACGACATCGAAACAGAAGAGCAGCGCATCCGGCATGACGCCCGAAAGCTTGCCTACTTCGAGAGTCACGCGCCGGACCGCGCGGCCCTTCGCGGCGTCGCCGACGATGGCGACGATGTTGCGGGTGATGCCCAGCTCGTGCACGAGGGGCGCCCTCAACAGATCCGGGGCAATTGCTCGCCGACCAGCATGTCGACGATGCGGCGGCCGCCGAACACGGTGCGCATCGTCACCCGGCCGGCTTCGCCGGCATGGACCCGGCCGATGATGGCAGCGCCTGTGCCCAGCGGATGGGCGCGCATCGCGAACAGAGCCGCGTCTGCTTCTTCTTGCGGGACAACAGCGACGAGCTTGCCTTCATTCGCGAGATAGAGCGGATCGAGTCCCAGGATTTCGCAGAACGCCTTCACATCCTCGCGGATGGGCGTGCGCTGCTCGTCGATCTCGATGGCGATCTGAGAAGCAGCGGCGACTTCATTCAATACGGTGGCAACGCCGCCGCGGGTCGCATCGCGGAGGAAGCGCGTGCCGGGCGCTGCCGCGAGCAGCCTTGCGACGAGATCGTGCAGCGGCGCGCAATCGCTCTCGATGGCCGTCTCCAGTGCCATGTCGCCGCGCGCGGCGAGGATGGCCGCGCCGTGATCGCCCAGCTGGCCGTTGACGAGGATGGCATCGCCCGGTTGCGCCCGGTGCTGGCCCAAATTTAAGCCTTCGCGGATCACGCCGATGCCCGTCGTCGTGATGAAGAGCTTGTCGCAGGCGCCTTTGTGGACGACCTTGGTGTCGCCGGTGACGATCTGCACGCAAGCAAGCTTCGCCGTTTCCGCCATCGAGCGGGCGATCCGGCGCAGGAGGTCGATCGTGACACCCTCTTCGATAATCACGGCGCAGGAAAGGTAGAGCGGGATCGCGCCGCCGACCGCGAGATCGTTGACCGTGCCGCAGACGGCAAGCGACCCGATATCGCCGCCGGGAAAGATCAGCGGATCCACCACGAATGAGTCGGTGGTGAAGGCCAACCGGTCGCCATGGCGGGCGAGCGCGGCCAGATCGAAGCGGGCCTGGTCTTCCAGCGGTGCCAGCGAAGGATTGTCGAAGGCCGCGACGAACACATCGTCGATCAGATCCTTCATGGCCTTGCCGCCGCCGCCATGGGCGAGCGTCACTGTCGGCACGTTCACCTTGCCGAGCGTTCGCGCGTGGATGGTGGGCGAGATGTTCATGCCGCGCCCGCCCGCAAGCCGCCATATTGGTAATAGGCGGCACAGGCGCCTTCCGACGACACCATGAGAGCGCCGAGCGGGCGTTCAGGCGTGCAGGCCGTGCCGAACACCTTGCATTGCCAGGGCTTGATGACGCCCTTCAGCACCTCGCCGCACTGGCAGGATTGCGGATCGGCGATCTTGACGTTCGGAATCGCATAGAGCCGTTCGGCGTCGAACCGCGCATAGGCGTCGCGCAGCTTCACACCGGAATGATCGATCGAGCCCAGACCGCGCCATTCGAAGAATTCGCGCAATTCGTACACGCGCGACACGGCTTCGAGTGCGGCCGCGTTGCCACCCGCCGGCACGATGCGCGCATATTGGTTTTCGATCTCGGCGCGCCCTTCCTTGATCTGCCGGAGCACCATCCAGATGGACTGGAGGATATCCAGCGGCTCGAATCCGGCGACCACCATCGGCTTGCGATAGAAATTCGCGATGAATTCGTAAGGGGCCGTGCCGATCACCATCGAGACATGACCGGGTCCGAGAAATCCGTCGAGCTGCAGGTCCGGGCTGTCGAGGATCGCCTTGATCGTCGGCACAATGGTGATGTGATTGCAGAAGACGGAAAAGTTTTCGATGCCGTCGCGCTCGGCCGCCAGGATCGTCAGCGCCGTGGACGGCATGGTGGTCTCGAAACCCAGGCCGAAGAACACGACGTCACGGTCGGGGTTCTTTCGCGCCAGCGCCAGCGCATCCATCGGCGAATAGACCATGCGCACATCGGCGCCATCCGCCTTGGCCTGCAACAGGCTCTTGCGCGAACCGGGCACGCGCATGGCGTCGCCGAAGGTGGTGAAGATGACGTTTCGCCGTTCCGCGATGGCGACGCAATCGTCCACCCGTCCCATCGGCAGCACGCAGACGGGGCAGCCCGGACCGTGAATCAGCTCGATCTCTTTCGGCAGCATCCCTTCGAGGCCATAGCGGAAAATGGAATGCGTGTGTCCGCCGCACACCTCCATGATGTGCAGCGGCTTCTCCGGCGAGACTGGCATGGACGCGACGAGACTTTCGATCTCACGCAGCAGGACCCGCGCTTTCTCGCGGTCGCGGAATTCGTCGACATATTTCATGCGGTGCCTCGTGTGGTAGCAGAGCCGCGGTCGCTGGCGAGCAGCGTGTGCACGAGATCCCACAGAATGTGATAGGCCGCGACATGGCATTCCTGGACGCGGTGGATCGAGTCGCTGGGCACGACGAGAAGATGATCGACGAGGCCGGCCGCGCGCATCCGCCCGCCGTCGCCGCCGGCAAGGCCGATGGTCGCGAGGCCCATCTCTTTTGCCTTTGCGAAGGCGGCGATCAGATTCGCGGAATTGCCGCTGGTGGAAATGCCGATCAGTCCGTCGCCCGCGCGGGCCTGCGCCACCAGCTGGCGCACGAACACATGTTCGAACCCGATATCGTTGCCGACGGCCGAGAGCATCGCGATATCGGCGGTGAGATTGACGGCCGCGAGCGCCGGCCGGCCCGCCGTCACCGGATGGGTGAATTCGACCGTGATATGAGCCGCGTCGCAGCTAGAGCCGCCGTTCCCCATCGCGAACAGGCGTCCGTCGGCGCGATAGATCCGGGCGACCGCTTTGGCCATGGCGACAAGGGTTTGCGCCTGGGCGGCGAAGAAGCGCGCATTGGTATCTCGCGATTCCCGCGCTTTCTCGGCCACGGAATGGAGCAGCGCCGCCTCGAGCTTCGCCGGTTCCTGCGCCGTGCCGTGCAGGAAGGGATAGAGCGCTTTCAGATCGGCTTCCTTGCCCATCGTATCGCCTATTCCGCCGCGGCGAGACGCATCGCTTCGATCTCCGCTTGCGCCTCGCCCAGTTCGGCGAGGATTTTCAGCGTCTCGGCGGCCTGCGCCTCATCGATCCGGCTCATCGCGAAGCCGACATGGATCAAGACCCAGTCACCGACGCAGGCCTCGACCGGATGCTCGTCGTTCACGATGCAGGCAATGTTGACCTGGCGTTTCACGCCGCTGACATCGGCGGTAGCGAGTTTTTTCCGCGCGTCGTCGATCTTCACGATCTGTCCGGGAATGCCTAGGCACATGAGCCTTGTCCTTTGCTGGTCGCGCGCAGGAGATGCGCCGCGCCGATCGCGGCCTGACCGAGCGAGAGGCCGCCATCGTTCGCCGGAACGTCCGCGTGCGAGAGAACGGAGAATTCTCTTTCCTGAAGGCGACGGCTGACCTGTTCGAACAGGATGCGGTTCTGGAAGCAGCCACCCGAAAGCGCGACCGTATCGAAGCGGGGGCCGTTCTCGTCGTCGCGACGAGCGAGCTTGGTCGCCATTGCGACGATCGCCCTCGCCAGACCCTTGTGAAACCGCGCCGCCATGATGGGCGCGGGAGTCTTCAGAATCAGATCGCCGAGCAGTGCGTTCCACATCGCCAAAGGTTCAATATAGGGCATGCCCTTGCCGCCGAGCCTCGGAATGGTGAACGGATAGGCAAGCGCTTCGCTCTCGTTCTCCAATACGTTTTCGTCGACTATCGCCTCGAGGCGGACCGCAGCCTCGCCTTCATAGGCCTGGTGCTCGCGGCTGATATCGAGCGCTGCGGCAACCGCATCGAACAGACGGCCGCAGGACGATGCCGGCGGCGAATTGATACCGTTCTTGAGCATCGCATCCAGCGTGGCGCAGGGCCTCGCCGCGAGATCGGCGTGAAGTTCGAGCTCGGCGAAATTCATTGTGAATCCGTGCCAGCCGATTTCCGCCATCAGATGCGCGTAGAGATTGCGCCACGGTTCGCGCATGGCTTTCGCGGCGCCCGGCATCGCCACGGGTTTGAACGTGCCGAGCCGCTCATAGCCATGATAGTCGGCGAGCAGGAACTCGCCGCCCCAGAGCGCGTCATTGTCGCCCCAGCCCAATCCGTCGAGCGCAATGCCGAGCACGGGCGGCGCGTCAAGCGCGCGGCCACTCTCCGCCAGGCAGGCCGCAATATGGGCGTGATGGTGCTGCACTTCGATGAGCGGCCGGCGTTCGTCCCGCGCCCGCTCGCGTGCGAGCTTCGCGGATAGATATTCCGGGTGCCTGTCGGCAACAAACGCCACCGGCTGGTGATCAAACAGCGCGGCGTAGAGCGCGAGATTCTTGCGATAATCGTCGAGGGTGCGCACCTCCTCCAGATCGCCCTGGTGCTGCGAAAGGATCGCCTCGCCATCTTTCAACAGGCAGAACGTCGCCTTCAATTCGCCGCCCATGGCCAGCAATTCGGGCGCGGCTGCGAATCCGCGCGGCAATCCGATCGGAGCTGGTGCATATCCCCGTGCGCGGCGCAAGACACGGACTCGTCCGTTCACCACGCGCACCACGGAATCGTCGACGCGATTGGCGATGGCGCGATTGTGCATCAGCGCATAAGTCGCAATCCCCCCGAGGCGTTCGCGAACATCCGCATCGTCGGTCACCTGAGGTTCGTCGGACAGATTGCCGCTCGTCATCACCACCGGGCGGCTCATCCGCCGCAGGATCAGAAGATGCAGCGGCGTGGTCGGCAGCATGAAGCCGAGCGTGCGAAGGCCAGGTGCGATAGCGTCCGGCAGCTTCTCGTGGCCGCTCGCATTCAACAACACGATCGGCGCCGCTGGTGTCATAAGTTGGCGCTCTTCCTCCGCGTCCATGGCGCAATAACGCCGGATGATGTCCAGATCGCGGGCCATCAACGCGAAGGGTTTGGCGTCGCGATGTTTCAGCGTCCGCAGGCGCGCGACGGCTTCCGCGTTCGTCGCGTCGCAGGCGAGATGATAACCGCCGAGGCCCTTGATGGCGACGATTTCGCCCTTTTGTATCAGCCCGCAAACGGCATCGACGTCGTCGAGCATCGAGTATTGCTCGAAACTGACCGCGTATCCGTCAAGCCGCACCAGCGACGCCTTCGGTCCGCAGGCATGGCAGGCCGTGGGTTCGGCATGGAAGCGGCGGTCCGCCGGATCGCCATATTCGCCCACGCAGGCCGGGCACATCGGAAACGCCGCCATCGTCGTGTTCGCACGATCGTAAGGCACGCCGTTGACGATGGTGAGACGCGGGCCGCAATGCGTGCAGTTGGTGAAGGGATAACGAAAGCGTCGCTCGAAGGGATTTGCGATTTCCCCGGCGCAGGCCGCGCAGATGGCGGCATCCGGCGCGATCTGCGTATGCGCGGCGCCATCGACGCTTTCGGCGATGCGGAATTCTTCAGGCAACAGACCGCCATAACTGTGCGTCTCGATGGCCTCGATACGGGCGAGCAGCGGCGGCTCGCGCTGCAACCGCTCCACGAAAGAGGAAATCGCGGACTCCTGGCCACAGACACGAATCAAGACGCCTGCCGCATCGTTCAGAACTTCCCCGGAAAGGCCGGCTTCGCGCGCCAGCCGCCAGACGGTGGGCCGGAAACCCACGCCCTGCACGCGCCCGCGCACGCGTATCTCGACCGAGACCGCACGATCCTGCGGCGCAACGCGCACATTCATGGCGCCGCCTCCCACAACAAGACGCGGTTGTTTCCCGAATCTGCAATAACCAATGTCTCTCCGCAGGCGGCGATCCCATAGGGCCAGCACAGGCTGTCGCGGACCGCCAGGCCCCAGCGATTGTCTCCCTTGTGCGTGAAATCATTCTGTCCCGCGACAAAAGCCGCCGCCGCGTCGCGCGCGAGCTCTTTAATCTCGAAGCCAACGAGGCGCGAATTCGCGGTATCGGCGATGACGAGTCGTTGACCCTGAACAGCCACGCCATAAGGCATGCTCATCGCGTCCGCCGTGGGATAGTAAGCGGCGCGATTGTGATCGACACCCGCCATATCCGCCTGGCCGAGAACGAAATCGCAGCACGCGCCGTTCGCATTGGGCCAGTTTCGCCAGACCATCACACGATTGTTGCCGGCATCCGATACAAGCAATTGGCCGCCAACGACGGCAATTCCGTGCGGCCAGCGCATGCCGCGCGCATCGGCGCTGGTGCCGGCATTCTCGTCGCGTGTTTCGAAATCCTGCTGACCGAGTACGAGGTCCGCGGGCGACCCGTTCGTCGTCGGAATTTCGTTCCATATGAGCACCCGTCGGTTGCCGGTATCGGCGACGATCAGGCGCCCGTCGACGATGGCGGCGCCGTAGCACCAGTTGAGTGTGTCGGCACGCGGCGCGTCCCGGCCGCGATTGGCCAGGCCGCCACTGAAATCCGCCTGGCCGAGCACGATGTCGGCGGGGCTCGCATGTTGCGGATAGCCATGCCACAGCAGCACGCGATGGTTCCAGGCATCGGCGACCGCGAGAACGCCGTCCGCGGCAGCAACGCCCGTCGGCACGTTCAGCGTCGCGGCGCCGACAGCGCCTTTCGCGTTGCGGCCTTCATGCGCGAAATCGAGCTGACCGATCACAATGTCGGCCGGAGCGTGATCGTACTGCGGCGTCCGATTCCAGATCAGAAGACGATGATGGCCGGTGTCGCAAACAAACAATGGGCCCTCTTCGCCAGCGAGGCATGCGCCGCGCGGGCCAAACAGCGTATCTGCAGCAGGCGCGATCGGTTCGGCCAGGCCGTCGCTGCCGGCGCGGCCACCCAGAACGATGCGCGGTCCGCACGGAGCAAGCAGCGCGCGCGCCACATCACCGCCGCTCGCCCCCTGTGAGGGAGCTTGCTGGCGGGCCGGGGCGAGAGAGATGCGCATGGTCAGATGGCCAACCTCACTTCGATACGGTCGCCGATGACGCGCACGGCATGGGCCTGGAGCTGCACTTCGGGCGCCGTCAGGCATTCCCCGCTGGCAAGGTCGTATTGAAAGCCGTGATAGGCGCAGGTGATGATTCCGTTCTCGACTTCGCCGTCTGCGATGGGGAGGCCGAGATGGGCACACGCGTTCTGGAAGCAGGTAACGGCCGCGCCTTGTCGCGAAAGAACGACCTTCGTGCCGGCAATCTCCAGCGATTGCACCGAACCGTCCGGAATTCCGGACAACTTGGCCGCCGCAATCCAATTGCCCGTCGCGTTAAGCGCGAAGGGGCTGATGAAATTTACGCCACTTTCGCCCGCGCCGCCAAGTCCCTTGACCTGACGGATCTCCGTGATTTCCGGGCAGGCGTCCTGCACGGCCTTCTTAACGCCCGCGTGGAACGTGAGCGTGGAAGCCGGGCACCCGTCACAGGCGCCGGTGAAGCGCACGTCAATACCCGGCGGAACGATCTTGACGAGTTCGACATTGCCGCCATGCGAAGCCAGCATCGGGCGTACGCTCTCCAGCGCCTGCTCGACGCGTTCGTTCAGGCTGGCTTTGATCACGCCATGGCGACGCAGCACCGCGTAAACGATTTCGTCGCCGAGCGCGTTCTTCATCGCGGCAAAAGCGGCGGGGTCGTTCTTCAACGCGCGCACCAGGCGGCGAAAGGCTTCGCCGTTCAAAGCTTCGATGGCGCCACGATAGGCGATTGTCGCTGTCCGGGGCGTCTCTTCCCATGTCTCGAAGATCGATTCGAGCCGTTCGATATCGTTCAGGAACCCCGAAAGGTCGCTGCGATCGACCGAAGACATATCGACGGCGTTCATCGTATCCTCAACGGTAGCGCAAATCCTTGAAAAGATAAGGCTGCAGGACGCCGCCGGCGAAGCTCGCTATCAGCGCAGCCGCCCAAAGTGGCGCGCCGGCAAGGGTCGCTGCGACAAGCAAAAGCGCCGTTACGGCGATGCCGATCGCAAGCTGGCGACAGACCATCGCGGGATCGGCAAACAATTTTCCCCGCAGGAACAAACCCAGCGAATTGACGGCCATGTCCCACATATCAGTGCATCCCATGCGCGAAGGCGACCACGATCAGGCCAATCAGCACGCCGGTCGCACCCGCGAGAGGCCCAAAAATGGCGCCCATGAAAGCGGCCAGCTGATAGCCGAGCGATTTTCCGCCGATCAATGCGCCGCCGAGGGCCCCGCCGACAAACGACGCGATGATTCCCACTGCCAGGGCGAGGATCGTTGCGGTGATTGGGATGCTCATCGTTGCGATGCTCCGACTTTCGTGCGCGGCGCGTCCCCGTCTTTTCCAGAATGAAGCATGCTTCAATATCCTCGTCAGTTTGAAAGCGGTAGTGCCAGAATTTCGCGATCGAGTTGGGTCATGGCTTCCGCGGCGATGCGTGCCTTATCGCTTTCGCCATGGGCGACAAAAATCTCGCGCGCCTCGGCATAGCCTGCCCGGGCGCGCGTGAGATTGACGCGATTGCCCAGATCGGGACGCTCGGGATCGTCGGGCAGATTCCACAGGCAGTTCGCCTGGTTGGAAATCGTGTTGGCATATTCCAGCGGGGTCGTCGCGCGCGTGCGCACTTTCAGCGCCTCGTCGTAGGCATCGAGCGCGCGCAGATTGTTTTCCAGCGTATGGCTCGACGAGGCGTATTGCAGCGCGTTGCCGAGATTGTTCTGGAGCATGGCATATTCGCTCGGGTGATCGACGAGGTTGACGATCTTCAGCCCCTCCTCGAAGGCCTGCACGGCCAGCGCCTCGCGCATCTTGCTGCGCTCGTCGGTGAAGGGGATCGAAAGAAAGGCAGTCGCGAGATTGTTTTGCAGGATGGCGAACTCGGTCGGGTAGCGGTGGCGGTCGAAAGTGCGTAGTGCGCGCTGGTAAGCCGATATGGCGTCGGTGATGCGCGCGCGGCCGGCACCAGCCAGATTCTGGAAAACGAGGCCGAGATTCATTTCCGCTTCGGCGAGTTCTTCCGGCTTCCCGGAATCCCTGAGTGTCGGGATCGCATTCAAATAGACATCGCGCGCCCGCTCGAGGCTCCCCGTGCCTTCTTCCGGAATGACCTGCAGCGCCGTGCCCATGCGTGCCGCAATGCGCGCGCGCAACAGCTCATCGTCCGCGGGGCAGATTGCCAGCGCGCGATCGTAGAGCTCGACGGAGGAATGCAGCTGATCGGGCGTCTTGGGCTTCTGCTGCAGGCCCATCGCCATTTCCATCAGCATTTCGGCACGTTCCGCCGCGCCGGTAGCCTCGTTTTCGGCTGCCGCCAACGCGGCGCGCACATTCTCGCTGATGCGATCGTGGGCCACTCTGGCTGTTTCCCAACTGTGCCTGCGCACTTTTTATTATTGGTCGCTCGCGGGACCTTAGGCGCTCGGGCGGACCATGTCTAATTGTTTTGCTTAGTGCAAATCAAGTTTGCATGACAAATGCTGCCGGGACGACGAGCGCCGCGTGCTGGCTGGACCAGATCGCCGCCATCTCCCCTTCAAACTCGTCGGCAAGACCCTGCCGGCGCAAAAATTCCGCGGCAGTGATGACGCGATCTCCGGCGCTGTTGCGGCGCTTGAGCAGAAATCCTCCGGCCGCCGCGTCGCGAACCGGAAGGATGTGAAGGTCGTCTTCGCGGCGCAGCAGGATCACGGCTTCGAGGCCGGCGAAGTAACGGTCATAGACGGCGCGCGCGACATGGACGCTGCCACGCCTGATCGTCACGACCGCCGGGGCAGCGGTCACGACGGCGCGTTCGCCTGAGCGCGCTCCCGGACCAGGGTCGCGATCCGGTCGGCGACCTTCTGCGTGGCGAGCGCGACACTCGACGAAAGACCAATTCCAAAATCGACGGTCTCGGCTTCGATCAGAAAGACCGTCACGTCTTGGGGAAATTCGTCGCGAAAGATTTGCCGTCCCGCATGGAGAGCGTGATCCCAGCGAAAGTCATGCAGATTGAGGGACGGTTCGTAGCGCAGCGCGAGTTCTGAGCCCGGCACTTCGAATATCGCGCCTGGTTCCGAGCCGGAACGGCAGGCGTCGATGACGATGAGCGACCGGCAACCGCGCGCGGCGAACATCGTCGCCATGCCGTCGGTGCCCGCATCGAGCAGCCGCACGCCATGCTGTTCGAGCTGGCGGGTTCGCAATGCGTCGATGACGTGAGGTCCCGCGCCATCGTCGCCCCGATTGAGGTTTCCGCATCCGACGACAGCGATCATTCCACCTCACTGACAGCGGAGCACTCAAATCCGCGTGTCCAGGCTAGACACGCCACAATGCACAATACCACTCGGGATCGACAGGAATATTGAGTTCCGGCAAATCGCACCAGCTCCGGCGTGCGAGAAAATAGATGCAGTTTTCGCAGGATTTTTCGATGTCGTCCTCCGTGACGGGCGCATGCGCCAGTCCGGCGATTGTGGTTTTTTCTTTCATATCGGCGGTGGCCCTTATGCGGTCCACCATCGCTTGCGTGGCATCGTTGCTCATAAAGAGCCCCCCGGATTTGCAACCGCCGGTCTGCGTCAGATGCGCCAGAGTCTGCAATACCATTCCGGTTCGACCGGCACGGCCAGTTCGGGCAGGTCGCACCACCTGCGATGCACGAGGTAATACATGCATTCCAGGCAACGCTGTTTGTCAGGACCGTAAGGGTGGTTCAGAAAACCGCCGATAACCAATTTCTGCTTCAAGTCGCCCGGCTCAAGTTGTCGAAGCTCCGTCAGAATTCCGGCGAATTCCTTTTCGGTCTCCGGAAAGGGCTCGACCTGCGTTTCGAGTCCGCTTTCCAACATGTCCGAGATCGTCTTGAGCAGTCCCTCCGTTTCGGATTCCATTTACGGCTGCCTTCTCGCGACATTGCGCGTTCGCTCAACTCGAGGTTCACGTTGTCGGTCGCTGACGCGTCTCCTTGTATCAAGCCGTGCGAAAGCGCGCGAGTTCCTCGCCGGTTTTCGCATCATGCGCATGTACGGTGCAGACGAGGCAGGAATCGTAGGAGCGGCAAACATGCCCGACTTCGACCGGGTCGTGCGGATCGGCGATCGGAGCGCCGATGAGCGCCTCTTCCATAGGTCCGCGTTTGCCGTCTGCCGAGCGCGGTCCGACGTTCCATGTTGTCGGTGCAATGATCTGATAGTTCTTGATCTTGCCGCCCTGAACTTCGATCCAGTGGCACAGCGCGCCGCGAATGGCTTCGGTGGCGCCCCAGCCGCGGCCGTCTTTTTCGGTCGGCTTGATGTACCAGGGATCGTTGAGCTTGAACTCGCGCAGCGCGTGCTCGGCCTGACGATAAAGCGCAAGGCCTTCGTGCATCCGCGCAAAATGGCGCAGCATCACACTGGCGCCACCCAGTTTTTTGTAGATATCGAGAACCAGCGGATCGTAATGCTGCCAGGCCTCGCCATGCTTGCCGCCGGCAACCAGCTGCCGCGAGAGCGGCCCTGCCTCCAGGCGCCCGTCTTCGTCATGGCGTACAGCCGTCGACCAGGAATATTTGCCCGCCATGTCGACGGTGTTCTTGCGCGTCGGCTTGGTGGTGCGGTCGAAGGGATGCAACCCGCCCGGCTCGTCGTACCAGGCGTGCAGCACGTCTTCGCGGGTGAATTTCTGATCCATCAGCTTGTGGGTGTCAGCATGGCCGTCATATACGCCGCTCTTCATGATGAGCGCGGCGTTGCGGCCTTCGATGGTCGGCTTCTGATATTTGTCTTCGTGCGGGAGATAGCCCCAGCTGATATATTTTCCGACGCCGCGGCCATATTTGTCGGCGCCGATGTCCAGGCTCATGCGCCAGTAAAGCCCCAGATCGGAATTTGCGTGTTCGGGCCGCTCGTCGAGCCACGCCATGAAATCGTCGTAGGATTTGATCTGCTCGTAGCGTTCCAGCGTGCAGCCGAGCCAGACGGATTCGATCCAGTTGCGCTTGAAATGTTCGAGGATGCCCCAGGCGCGCGTCACGTCGGTCAATGTCGGCGCACACATCACACCGCCCGGTACCATGTAGCTGGAATGCGGCCACTGACCGCCGAGCAGGGCGTAGATTTCGACCGGCCGGCCGGACATCGTCACGCCGATTTCGTAATTGGTGCCGGTGAACGGCGCCCAGCGTTTGACGGCTTCTTCGTAATATTTCGACTTCGCGTAATTCTTGTTGGTGTAGTCGATCATGAACAGGCCGTAGTGATGGCGTGGCAGGCTCTGCAGGCTTTCCACGATCTGACCCAGATTTCGCGCGAGGATCGCGTTGCGCGGCACGGTCGTGGCCCACGCGGTGTCGAGCGCCCAGGCGGCGCAGGTCAGATGCGACGCGCCGCAGATACCGCAGGCGCGGGGCGTGACAACGAGGCCAGCCTGCGGATCCTTGTCGCGCAGGATGACTTCGAACCCGCGGAACAGTTCGGCCTGCGTCCACGCATTGACGACGACACCGTCCTGGATGTCGACGCGAACGTCGAGATCGCCTTCAACGCGGCCAACGGGAGAGATGTCGAGAGTTTGAACGGCGGAAGGCATCTTTTTGTCCTCTCAATGCAGAGTGACGGCGTTGTGTCGAACCTTCAGACTACGAAGATGTCTTCTTCGGCCCAGGCCGGCGAGGCGGCCTTCGCCGCAGTCGTCAGCTTGATGTATCCGGCCTTGTCCACGCCGGATGGCATATCCTTGGGCACGCCCATCACAGTCTGCGTCTTGAACACGGTGCCGGGCATCAATTCGAAGAACGGGAATTCCGGCTCCGTGCAACCCAAGCAGGGCATGCCGGAACGGGTCTTCGACGATTGGCGATTCCACAGGATCCGGTTGCACGGCGAATGCGTCATCGGTCCGCGGCAGCCCAGATCGTAGAACAGGCAGCCTTTGCGCTGGCCGAACTCGGTCGCCGAGACCTTGTAGGCGAAGTGCATGTTCCGCGTGCAGCCGGTCTGCGTGAAGCTCGTGAAGAATGTTTTGGGGCGCTGGAATTCGTCCAGCGTCAGATCGCCGGCACGCCCGGTTGCGACCGCGACGACGATTTGCGTGATCCAGTCCGGATGCGCCGGACAACCGGGAACGTTGATCACCGGCAAGCCGGCCTTCGATTTGTAATCCTTGCCGAGGAAACCGCCGTGATTGCGTTTGAGGAATTGCAGGCCTTCGCTCTCGGACGGATTGGGCGCGGTCGCGGGAATGCCGCCCCAGGTCGCGCAATCGCCGATGGCCACCGTGAAATTGGCGACCTTGGCGAGCTCGGCCACCCAGGCCTTCATCGGCCGGCCGGCAAAGCGATTCCATTCGCCGGTGCCGTCGGGGGCGTTCACGACCGTGCCCTCGAACACGAAGATATCGAGCGGCATTTCGCCGGATGTCAGGGCCTTGAGCAGCTTCTGGAGATTGTCACCGAGTTCCATTCCCAGCGAGGGATGCCAGAGAATGTTGATTCCGAAATCGGTGACGAGATCGCACGCGCTGGGCTCCTCCGCGTTGAGGAATGACATGGTGTTGCCCGAACACGCTCCACCCTGGAGCCAGAGCAGGTTGGCCATTTATTTCCTCCCGAAGTTTGCGCGATGCGTCTGTTGCGCTGCTGCACATGCTAGTCAGCAAGTCCTATGCCGGAAAGGGAAATCTCCGGGGATTGTTCGGTTGTCCAACGGATTCAATTGCTTGAGGTCTGCGTCGGCGACGATTGCGCTGCAGCAACAGCTGCGATCGACCTACAAACTATGTTTGCCTTGCAAAGAAGATTGGCAGGGCGACCGGAGCGCAGAAGGTTGTGCCCAAAGCGCGCATCGCTTTTCAGGCACGATTGACTTCAATCCGGTCGTAGCCTTTCAGGCGATAGATCGCGACGGCAGCGATCCAGCAGACGATGAAAATGGCGATGATGGCGTAGCCGAGCACGCCGAAGCTGCCGTTGAGCGTTGCGGCAAAGCTGTGATTATAGCCCAGCCGATCCGCGACGAGGCCTGCGACTTCCACGCCGCCTACGACCAGCGCGATCGCCACGGAAACGAAGGTCACCGTCATGTTGTAGTAAAGTTTGCGGATCGGCTTCGCGAATGCCCAGCCATAGGCGCCCACCATCAGCACGCTGTCGGTCGTGTCGATCAGTGTCATGCCGGCGGTGAAGAGCGCGGGAAAAATGAGGATCGACCAGATCGGCAAGCCCTGCGTGGCGCCGGCGGCTGATATTCCCAGCACACCAATTTCCGTCGCGGTATCGAATCCCAAACCGAACAGAATTCCGAGCGGATACATATGCCAGCTCGCGCGGATGAGGCCGAAGACGCGGCGGAGCGCACGCGACAGGAATCCGCGGTTGACGAGGATCAGGTCGAGATCCTCTTCCACATAGGGCTGGCCCGCCCGCACGCGGCGGAAGGTGCGCCTGACGGCCAGAAGCACGAGCATGTTCGCGGCAGCGATCGCAAAGAGGAACGCCGCCGAGATCCCCGTGCCCACAACGCCGCCGATTTGTCCGAACGCCGCAAACCGCTGCTGCAGCGTCGCTGCGCCGAGTGCGATGCCGAGCGAGGCCAGCACCACGACAGTCGAATGCCCGAGTGAAAAGAACAGGCCCGTGGTCACGGGCCGCTTGGCTTCCTGCATCAGCTTGCGCGTCACATTGTCGATGGCCGCGATGTGATCGGCATCGACGGCGTGGCGCAGGCCGAACGTGTAGGCGAGGAGCGATGTGCCGAAGAGAACGGGATGACCGCGGAAGGTGAGCAGCGCGACGGCCCAGACCAGAACATTCGCGGCGATCAATCCCGCATAAAGCGCGATCAGTTTCTCGCGCAGCGACGCGCGCACCGGGATTGCAGGATTGGCGTGCCACGAAGCCGTCTGCGAACGATCGACGTCCATCAGCATTGGAGGACCTGCCATGCCGAGCGGTTCGGGCGCCGCAAGATCAGTATGATCTTATGGCTGTTAGCTCATACTCACGCTAACGGCGATTGAATTTCTTGGCAATTGGCAAAGAAACTATGCAGACACTGTCTGCGCGCTAGCCGTGGCGATTGCCGCAGACTGGGCAGGCGACTTCCAGCAGATAGCCGTACCAGATACCGCGACAACGGCTGCACCAGTGACCCGTCGCCTGCTCGATCGGTGCGCCCAATTGTTGCGCGAGCAGGCTGCGGCCCAGTTCCCGGGCAGGCCTGCCATGTCCTGTCGGCAACACGCGAGATTGCGGGAAGCGGATGATCGCCGCGCGTCTCTCCTCGTCGTCCGAATCCGGCATCGCTCGGGCCTCAATGCGCCTCGTTCAATCCATACCGCTTGATCTTGTTGGCAAGGCCCACGCGCGACAGGCCAAGCTCGTCGGCCGCGCGGCTCTGGTTCCAGCGATGACGCAACAGCGCGTCGCCGACAATCTGTTTTTCCAGGTTCTCGACTTTCTCCTTCAGGGTTTTGCCCTGGGCGGCATGGCCGTTTGCAGGCGATGGACGGCTGGGCTGTGCCGCCATGATCGCTGGCGAAAGGTTTTGCGTCGTCAGATATTCGCCGTCCTTCGCGAGCGCCACCATCCGCCGGATCTCGTTCTCCAGCTCGCGGACATTGCCGGGGAAATCGTAGGCGAGGAATTTTGCGAGTACGCTCGCGGAAATGCCGATGATCTTGCGGCTCATCGCATCGCTGTGCTTGGCGGCAAAAAATTCGGCGAGTGCAGGAATGTCGTCGGGTCGGTCGCGCAGGGGCGGCACCTCCAGTTCGAAGCCCTTGAGGCGAAAATACAGATCCCGGCGAAATTCGCCCTTGGCGACCAGCGCATTCAAAGGCCGGTTCGACGCCGCGATGATCCGCACATTGCTTTTCTCGGTCCGGTCGGAGCCGAGCGGCTTGACTTCGCCCTCCTGGAGAAATCGCAACAGGCTGATCTGAAACGACGGCGAAACATCGGAAATCTCGTCGAGAAAAATCGTGCCGCCATCGGCGGCGCGAAACAGGCCGAGCCGATCCGACACCGCGCCGGTATAGGCGCCGCGCTTGTGACCGAACAATTCCGACTGCAGCAGCTGGTCCTGCATGCCGCCGCAATTCTGCACCATCAACGGACTCGCCCGGCGGCTGGAATTGTAATGAATGGCGCGCGCCAGCAATTCCTTGCCCGTTCCCGTGTCGCCCTGGACGAGGATCGGCAGTTCCGTCTTCGCGGCCCGGCGCGCGAGATTGCAGACGTCCGCCATTTTCTCGCTGACGAAAACGAGCTTCTCGAAGCGCTGGCTTTCGGGTGGCAGGCGAAAGGCGTGATGCACATGATGCGAGATGGAATCGTCGGCGATCTTGAATTCGCGCGACAGGAGACGGTGACGGCGCGCCAGTTCGCGCGCTTCCAGCGCGCGCTTGACGACGAGGGCGGCCTGTTCGGCATCGAGCGGCTTGCGCAGGAACTGATAGATCGCCGCGGGCGGCATGGCGGATGCGGCCGGCGGCCGCTTCGGATCGATCACCGGCACGCGGATGATGTCGGGATGGGAGACGCGCAGATCCGTGAGCAGGCTCAACCCGTCGCCCATGCCCATATCTTCCACCAGGGCAAGATCGACATGCACGGCCGCCAGCGTCTCGATGGCCTCAGCGCGCGAGCGGGCGTTCAGGATGCGGTAATCGTATTTGCGGACGAGCACGTCCTCCAGGGCGGACCAGTCCGAACTGAGGGCCGAGACGATGAGAACGGTTCCCACGCTGTCCATGCAAGACCGCTTGCCAATGTGGATACTTTCTTAACAGTAGCGGTGACCCACATCAACCGCCTCGCCCGAAATCCTTACGACGGGCGCGAGATGGCCGGCTCGGCGGCCGGCCACATGTGGCCGGAACATTACCGAATTTCTGTATACAGAATCCCTTTTTGTATACAGAAACCGGCTGGAACGGCGTCTCCCGAAATTCCCTGTTATTCCCTCAGCTGAGGGAATTTTCTGAGGGAATTTGCCAGCCCCGGCACGCGCGCAACAACGCGTCGGCGGGAGACCGCGCGGGGTGGGTCTGTTCACAATGTCAAAGAGCCCCCGCCGAAAAGCCTCCAGCGGGTCCGAACGGAGGCATGATATACCGATTTGGTTATTTGTAAACCCAAAAATTGTCGCAGCTTTTGCGGGAATAGCAAAGCCGAACCGAAGCGCATAGTTCCGGCAACGGGAATGACGCGGTGCGCGCGTGATGGAAGCGGATCGCAGGATCGAGCGTAATTGCTGTGACTTGCAAACCCTCATCGGATTTCCAGTGCAAATCAAATCGCGGAGTTGCGATTTGCAAATCCAAGGGAGTTCGAATCCTGTCCGGTGCGCCGATACCTAACTCACTGAAGGGGCTGGTTTTGTGGAACCACCGGACAGGATAAAACTGCGAACTCTGTCGAATTATGACGCCAGTCAGCCTCTTCAATTGCCGGCGGATCCGGACTAGCATCGAGTTCTCGTTCTCATCGTGTCTAGTGCGTTTGTCTTGACGTGCATCTCGGAGCCATCAGTTATGGCGGTGTCACGAGACTTGGATTGATTCCATCGGACAAGAGTGACAGGGGTGCCAGATGAAGGCGATTGCAACTGCGCTGCTCGCGTGCGCGTTGGGATGTGTCGTGGACGGCCACGCGGCAGACGTTTCCACCGAGACGGTGCTGTATTCCTTTTGCAGCCAAAAGCACTGCACGGACGGCGCGGTCCCTTACGCCAGTCTGACCGATGTCAAAGGCACGCTTTACGGGACGACTGTCGCGGGCGGCACCGGGAACTGTGGCGGTATCACTGAATGCGGCGGTACGGTGTTTGCGCTGGACCCAAAGACCGGCGCCGAGAGAGTGATTTATTCCTTTTGCAGTAAATCGAATTGCACAGACGGCCGGGGCCCTTACTCAACTCTGGTAGATGTGAACGGCATACTATACGGCACAACGTGGGAGGGCGGCACCGGCGAAAGCTGTGTTAATGGCTGCGGTACGGTTTTTTCGCTGGACCCGAACACGGGCGCGGAGACGGTTCTTTATTCATTTTGCAGCCAGCAAAATTGCGCAGACGGCGCGATCCCCGAGGCCGGTCTGATCGATGTGAACGGCACAATGTACGGCACAACGTATGAGGGCGGCACCAATCTCTATTACGTCTATGGCGGTGGCACGGTGTTCGCGGTCAGCCCGGCGACCGGCGCGGAGACGGTGGTCTATTCCTTTTGCAGCGAACAGTATTGCCCGGACGGCTTGGCGCCAGTCGACGGTCTCATCGATGTGAAGGGCACGTTTTACGGAACGACAGTAGCGGGCGGCATCAATAGCGGCGGCACGGTATTTGCAATCGACCCGAAGGGTTCGGAGTCCGTGCTATATTCCTTTTGTAGCCAGCAGAATTGTGCGGACGGCGCAGGCCCTCTCTCCAGCTTGCTCGATGTAAAGGGCCCGCTCTATGGCACAACGCAGATGGGTGGCGCGAGTGCGATGGTCCCCTGTTACCCATATGGCGGTTGCGGAACGGTGTTTGCGCTCGACCCGAACACCGGCGCCGAGACGGTGCTTTATTCCCTTTGCAGTCGGCAGAAATGCAAGGACGGCGAGTTGCCCAAAGGCGGTCTGATCGATGTGGACGGCACGCTGTATGGAACAGCACAGGAGGGTGGCACAACGCGCTGCGAAAACCATAGCGGGTGCGGCACGGCCTTCTCGATCAAGCCGGAGACCGGCAAAGAGAAGTTGCTTTATTCCTTTTGCATCGACCAGACGTGCTCGGACGGCCAGTACCCCCTCGCCACTCTAATCGATGTGCAAGGCAAATTGTATGGCACGACGGAGTTTGGCGGCGCCTACAACGCTGGCACGATCTTCTCGATCATACCCTAAGCCCGGGTGTGTCCGGTGCAGTGGCAATCCGCACTCTTGGGCGGATCACGGCGTCACCTGCTCTATGAGCCGTGCAGGCAATTGCTGGGACAACGCTGCGATGGAGAGCTTCTTCTCGTCGCTCAAGACCGAACGCGTGTCACGCAAAACCTATCGCACACGCAACGAAGCAAAGCCGACGTGTTCGACTACATCGAAGGCTTCTACAACCCGAAGCGTCGCCACTCGACAGTCGGGTATCTCAGCCCTATGGAGTTCGAGAGCAACGTTGGATTGGGTTAACTGACTGTCAATCAAACCGGCAGCAGCTCATGCAGAAAGCAATGCGCGACGATCGCGCCGCACTAGCGATCCATTGAATCCGGCGCGGTCGCGACCTTACGGGGGCGTCAGCCCTGTATAGTCGCCGATGACCTTCGTGGCATAGGGCGCGAACAATCCCTGCTGCGCGCTCGTCGTGCCATAGCCCGCCACGTCGAGCGTGCCATATTGGGCAAGCAGCTTCTGGGCCATGTTGATGACGATCACGCGATCGTTGAACTGATCGCTGATCACGATATCGCCCTTCATGGTCTTCACGGCCTGCGAGGGCGCGGGGTTGGGGTTGCTGCCGGCCTGGGCATTGGTGACGTACTGGAATTTGACGTTGTCCGATTTGTCGACCGCGATAACGCGGTTGTTCCCGCCATCGGCAATGAGGATTTGTCCGCTCGGCAAGAGGCTGGCAAAAGCCGGACCGTTGAGCGTGCCTTGCGCGGTGAAGGTCGCAACGACGTTCTTGGTCGCCTTGTCCACCTCGATCACCCGATTGTTGCCTTCGTCCGCGATCAGGATGTTGCCATTGTCCAGAAGTTCCGCGGAATTCGGACTGTTCAGTTCGTCGAAACCGGAACCGGCAACGCCCGTCGTGCCGTACTGCCACAGAATGTTGTTCTTCATGTCGACTTCGATGATGCGCTGGTTGCTTTGATCGGTGATGTACACCGTCTTGTTGGGCGTCCACGTTGCCTGCACGGGTGCGTCGAGTTCATTCGGACCCGAACCGCTGACGCCGAACTGGCCGTATTGCCAGACGATGTTGCCGCCGGGATCCACGAGCATCACGCGGTTGTCGGGGCAGCCCTTCTTGCAGAAGGGATCGACCTTGGGCGGTATGCCCGTGGCCGCCATGAGCGTGTCCTGGCCGACACGCTCGGTGTCGTTCACACCCAACGCCGAATTTGCCGAAAAATCATGCGGCCCAAGCCCCCAGGACCAGACGATTTCGCCCTTCTTGTCGATCTCGATCACCCGATTGTTGAACTGATCGGCGATGAGGATGTTTCCAGGCTGGTTGAATGTCCCGGGCACTGTCCACGCGAGCGCCGGCGCGGCAAGCGAACCGAATGCTCCCAGCGTCACGGCAAACGCTGCAATTTTTTGCATGTTCATGACATTGTCTCCCATAGCCTCAGCGGGCCGCGCCAACGCAGTCGCCATCGCCACGCGATGCCGGCTCTAGGGAGACGTCTGGAAGTCTGGCTTTATTCCAGCGCTGGCCTGCGCCAGCGAAAAGAGTGGAGCGGGGTCGGGAAAAGAGCGTGTTCGCTCCCGATAATGCCGTCGGCAATCGGGCTGCGGCATCTGCTGTCGCGTGTTTCACGACACAGTTTCGGAGTCAGATCTCTGCGGTGCCTGTCGGGAGATGCGCGGCTGCGTGTTGCCGCAGCCGCGCATCTCCAGGTTTGCATGCTCAAAGGCGACGGCCGAAACCGACATGCCCGAAGCCGACATGCCCAAAGCCTACATGGCCGAAGCCGACACCGACATGTCCGATGCCAAGCGTGGCGCGCGCAAAGCCGGGGTGACCCCAATAGCCGGGACGGCCCCAGTAGCCGCGATATCCGCCGTGGTATCCGCCCCAGGCGGCGCCCACATAGCCCGGGCCGTAATAAGCGGGGTAGCCGCAGCGATACCCATAAGCGTAGCAGGGCGCGCCATAATAGGCCGGTCCGACATAGGCCGGCCCGATCGGCAGGCCGATGCCCACGCCGACATGGACGCCAGCATTCGCCGGAGCGGCAGCCGCAACGGCAAGGCCGCAGGTCATCAAGGCGCCGGCGGCGATTTTCGCGATTGTTTTCATGATCGTGTCTCTTTCCTGGTTTGACGCCTTCGAGTCCTCGAACGCGTGCTGTGTCCTGCTCAATATGGCGGGGCCGCCTGAACCTCCCCCGTTGCCAGCGTTCATGTTGGGTTCATGGCGCGAGCCAGTCGCAAAATCCCGCGGAATTGGCGGGTTTGTGGCACGCGCATGGCCGAAAAATATTTGATCACGTTGCTGAGACCTGCCGGAGTTCTCGGCACGAGGCCTGCATCGATGCGCTTATGGCACAGGATATTGTTTCAGATTGGCCCCTGGTGGCCGCGCGGCCCCGGACGCAGGCCGCCAATTGGTATTTGCTCCGGCGGCTCCTGCAGAAGGGCAAGTTCCAGAAAGTGTTCGTGGAGCGCCTCACCGAGCCGCCCCATCTCAATTTCCTGTCGCTGTTCGTGGCGCTGTTCGGCAGTTACAGCGCCAAGGTGGCGTGGGATCTTGTCGTGCGCCAGCAATATGCGTTTCCGATCCTGTATGCCGCCGAGGCTGCGAAGAAATATGGCTATCGGCAGATTACGGTTGTGGAACTCGGCGTGGCGGGCGGTGCCGGCCTGATCAATATGTGCCGCATCGCGGAGCGCACGCGAGCCGCCACAGGCATCGACATCCGCGTCGTGGGCTTCGATACCGGCAGCGGCATGCCGCCGGCGGTCGACTATCGCGATCTGCCCGAGCATTTCCAGGAAGGCGATTTCCCGATGGATTTCGCGAAGCTGCGCAGTGCTCTGCCATCATTCGCCGAACTGGTGATCGGCGAAGTAGCCGAGACGATTCCGGCTTTTGCGCAACGCCTGTCCCCCGACGCCCCATTGGGCTTCGTGTCGGTGGATGTCGATTACTATTCGGCGACAAAGGCGGCGCTTCCAATCCTGTGCGGCGATCCTGGCGCCTATCTGCCGCTGGTTCCCGTCTATCTCGACGATATCGGCGTCGATGGTTCCAATCCGTGGACCGGCGAGTTGCTGGCGGTCGGCGAATTCAACGCGGAGAACGCCCAGCGCAAGATCGCGCCGTTCACGCTGTTGCGCTCGCGTCGAATCTTCAAGAACACGCAATGGATCGACCGCATGTTCGCAGCGCATATCCACGATCACCCCATGCGATCGCCGTCCGTGCGGCGTGCTTCGCAGCGGGTGCTGGCGAACGAATATCTGGGCTGAGCGCTATCCTGCCGGTAACGAATTAGTACCGGTAAACGGATTGAAGCGGCGTTGCGCAAGCGCGGCCCACGCCGCCGCGGCGAGATGCGGCATATGGAAATATTGGCGCGGTTGCGACGGATCCGTCTGTAACATGAAGCCTGTCGGCAATTGCGCTGCACTCGCCGCATAATAGCCGCCGTCCGCGCTCCGGTTTTTTTCGACGATCGCTTGCAGCGCTTTTGCTTTTTTCGAACGGCCCAGCAGTTCCATCAGCAACGCCGCCTGTGCGGTGCCTTCCGTCCACACGCTTTGTCCGCCTTCGCCATAGGAAAAACCGCCAGCCACGCCCAAACGACGCCCTGCCGTGGCGAATGCCGCCGCGTAGCGACTGGATGCGCCGTGTATGGCGAGCAGCGGCCACAATTGTGCATCGACGGCGAGAGTGGGATTGGGCGTATGGCCGTCCGCCGCCGTGCCCGCGAGGAAACAGCGGCAATGGCGATTCCACATCGCGGCCACGAAACGTTCCGCCGCCTGGGCGCGCTCGCGCCAGCGCCGATCGCCGGTGGCATCGGCAAGCTGTCGAAACGCCGCCGCAAGGTCGGCATTGTGTTCGACGGATTTCCACGTGTTGCGTTCCGGCGCCGGCTCGTGGCCGAAAGTGCCGCCCATAAATCCCCCGGGATCGAGTGGGTTAAATGTTTTCTCGACCCAGGCACCGATCCGGGTTGCTCCCGCAAGGTATTGCGGGCCGGCGCCCGCGCGGTGCAGCGCGAGCAATGCAAGCATTGCCCAAGCCATGTTTCCCGTATCGCTGGCCACCTGGTAGCGGTCTTCGACCCATCTGTTTTGCGCCTTGTCCCACCAGCCCGGTAGCGCGACAGGATTGGCTACGACGAGTCCCGCCGCATAGGCATTCCGGAGCCGCCCGTCATGCCAGAACCTGTCATGCGCCAATGCGGCCAGGATCGCTTCGCCGATGCGTTCCGCCAGGTCGCGCCGGCCGCATCCGACCAGGGCAACAGCCGCGACCGAATTGTCGTACAGAAAGGCCACGCCACTGAGCGGTCCCGGTGCCGCGGCCGGAAAGCTGGCGAGGAAGATGGGGCTAGGCGGCTCTGCGTCCACCCGCTTGTCGAGATAGGTGCAAGGCAACGGCAGCGCCGCGGCCGGCCGGGAAAACAGGAACAGTAAGGCGGTTACGACCAAGGCTGTGCGCATCGCGACAATCTGCATTTCCGGCGCTCTGTTTCAAAGTCTTGCAGGGAAGGTCGGGACTCCGGGGCAGCATGCCGCCCTCGCTTGTCCCCGCGGGGCGTTGCCGCTATGTCTCACCGGCTTTTTCCGGACGCCCTTTAGATGCCGCTTATTAACTTTCTGCCCGAAAACACCAACATCAATTTCGTCAGCGCCCGCTATTACGCCTTCGCGATCGATGGCTTGCTGGTGCTCATTTCGATCGTTTCGCTCTATCTGCACGGGTTCAATCTGGGCATCGATTTCACCGGCGGCGTGCTGCTGGAGGTCAAAGCGCCCCATGTGATCGATCTGGGCGCCATGCGCGGACAAGTGGGTGCGCTGGGTTTCGGCGAGGCGGATCTGCAATATTTCGGCGGCGGCGAGTGCGACAAGCCGGCCAATTCCTGTGTGCTGATCCGCGTCCAGCCCAAGGTGTCGCAATCGGGCGAAGAAGCGTCGGCCGCGATCCAACAAAAGCTGGGCAAAAGCTACAACTACCGCCGCTCTGAAGTGGTCGGTCCCAAGGTTTCGCAGGAATTATTCCATGCGGGAGTCCTTGCGACCATCCTCGCCGTATTGGCGATTGCCGCCTGGGTCGCTGTCCGCTTCGAGTGGCAATACGGGATAGGCGCGATGGTGGCGACCGGCCACGACGTGTTCGTCACCGCCGGGCTCTTTTCCGTATTCCACATGGAGTTCACGCTTACCTCGGTCGCAGCGTTGCTCACGCTTGCCGGCTATTCGATCAACGATACGGTCGTCGTGTTCGACCGGATCCGCGAGAACCGCCGCAAGTACAAACGCATGTCGCTCGGCGACCTGATCAATCTTTCGACCAATCAGATGCTGGTGCGAACGATCCTCACCAGTGGAGCGACGGCCATCTCCATCTTGCCGCTGCTGATCTTCGGCGGTCCCAGCCTCTTCGATTTTACGGCGGCAATTCTGTTCGGCATCGTCGTGGGAACGTTCTCGTCCACCTATGTGGCGGCGGCACTTCTGCTCTATCTGCCCGCGCTGGCCGGCACCGCTGAGGAGCCGGCCGCGGCGCGGTAGGTAGGCGCGTCAGAACGGATTGATCGTCTGCTCGCGCGTATAGGTGAGGTAGCCGGCATTGACGCCCGCCCTGAGGCCCACGCCTGTGCGCATGGGCGCCAGCGTGATGCCGTCAGCCCGCTGATAGTTCACGCCGATGCCGGCGATGAAATAATAGCTGCCTTCGACGCCAGGGAATTTCTGGAAAATGCGGTCGCCGCGCTCCAGATTGTAGACGAGCGTGAAGCTTTTGGAGGCGTTGGCGCCGAGGTCAAAGCCGACCGAGGGGCCCTGCCAATAGATTTTCATCGGTGGACGGCCCTTGCGGATGAGCCAGCCCGAACCATAGCGCAGGCCGACGATCACGGCGCCCGAACCCTCATTGCCCTTGATATAGGCGTCGGGCAGGCCCTGATCGCGGAAGACGCGCTCGACGGCCTTGGCGACTGCGGCGGTGGTCGTGCCGAAGAATCCCGACGCGGCCGACACAATTTCATTTTCCGAAAATTTACGATCGTCCTGGGCCGCAGCAGGCGCAACGGCGCCGGCGAACAGCGCCAGGGTCATGATGGCGGCAGGCAGGAAGCGCGACAGGATCATTTCGATTCTCCTCTGAAATGCGGTTGCCGATCCGGCATGCAAAGCGATGCGGGACTCAATGCCCCCCAAGGTGTAGAGGAAACGCAGCAAGCGGTACATTGGTGACAAAAAGAAGGCGGGATGAGGCTCACGGAAACCCTCAAGCAGATATTCGGGACCGCCGATACGCGGCGACTGGGCCCGGCTGGGTGGATCGCGATGGTCGCCATGCTTGGCTTTCTCGTGGTTGCGGCATGGTATGCAGTCGACGCCTGGGGACAGCTTGCGGGTGTGGGAATTTCCCCGGCGGGCTGGGTATTTCTCAGCCTCGGGATCGTGGTTACCCTGGCGATGGGTGCGGGCCTGATGGGTCTGGTGTTCTATTCGAGCCGCAAAGGGAAAGATTTCTGACGTGGTTCACGCGGCCCCGCGTGCCACGAAAAACGGATTGGCGAAGCCCGCCTCCGTCTTGCCGTACAGGAAAGGTCTTGAGTCCAGCGTCGTGACGCTGCCGCCGGCGGCGGCCAGTACCGCGTGACCTGCAGCAGTGTCCCACTCCATAGTTCGGCCATGACGCGGATAGATATCTGCTTCACCCGCTGCGACCAGACAGAATTTGAGCGACGAGCCGGCCGTGACGAACTCCTTCACCGGATAGTGGGCGAGGTATTCGTCGGTTTTGGAGTCGCGATGAGAGCGGCTTGCGACAGCGACGAGGCCATCAGCCGGCGCCGGCCGGGCTTCGATCCGCCTGAGTTTTGCAAAGTCCGGCGACACGCCTGGCTCCGTCGCCAGGTCGAAAGCGCCGGAATGCCGGTCGCCGAGGAACAATCGTCCCTTCGCGGGTGCGAACACCACGCCGCGTACGGGAAACCCGTCGACGATTTCGGCGATATTGACCGTGAACTCGCCATTGCGGCTGAGGAATTCCTTGGTTCCGTCGAGTGGGTCCACGAGAAAAAAGCGCGAGCCGATTTTTTGCAGGCGCCCCGCGGCAACCTCCTCTTCGGCTATGACGGCAGTCCCGGGCGCGAGTTTGGACAATTGGGCAAGTATATAAGCCTCCGCCGCTTCGTCGGCGGCGGTCACCGGGGAATGGTCGTCTTTCTTGCGTTGCGCAATTTCTTCTTCGGCATAGTGGCCGAGGAGGATTTCACCCGCCTGCCAGGCGATATCCGCGAGCGCGAGCGTGATCGCTTCGGGGTTCGGATCGGTCATATGAAGTCAACTCTCTGGTAACTTCGATAATGGCAATCTGGACGATGCCGGCAGGCGTATTGCCCGCCCGCATTTAGAGGGTAGCGGTCAGAACTCCTAATAAAATTTGATCTGACCTGGAAACCGGATCGCAACATGTGTGCGGGACTATTCCTATCCAGCAATTCGATGGCGGCAGAGGAGCACGCATATGGGTAAAGGGCGTCTTTTGCTCGCGCTGGTTGGTCTGATGGTCGTGGCGGATCCTGCCGATTGCCATACGGTCCTCGACAGATGCCATCGCGCGCTGACCGAAGCGCGGTACATCGTGGAGAGCTATGCGGATTGCGTCGACATGACGTCGTCGCGCATCGATTGCCCGATCAGGAGCGGCATCGGATAATCTCGAACGGCCAGCTTGTGTTAAGCATTCCTTAAGGCTGTGTCGAGAATGTAACGAAATAGCAATCGAAACGGCGCCGGGGACGGGCTCTTCCATGAATGACCTCGACTTCGCGGCCCTATTGGTTTCGCGCGTGTGCCACGACCTCGTCAGCCCGGTGGGCGCCGTGGTCAATGGCCTTGAGGTGCTGGCAGACGAGCGCGATGCAGCGATGCGCGCGGATGCGTTGAAGCTTATTACGTCCAGTGCCGAACAGGCGGCATCGCGGCTGCAATTTGCGCGCATCGCGTTCGGCGCCGCGGGGTCCGCTGGCGCAGAACTCGATCTGACGGAAGTGGGACGTATGGTCTGCGGGCTACTCAGGGGCGGCAAAGTCGAAGTCGAATGGTTGGCGGCGAGCGCCAATTGGCCGAAGGACTGGGCAAAGCTTCTCATGAACTCCGCCTTGCTCGGGGCGGATAGCCTGCCGCGTGGCGGCCGCGTTCGCGTAGAGACCTCCCTGGATGCGGCATCGCCCAGCTTCCGCGTCTGCGCTTCGGGGCAGGGCGCACGCATGCTCGACGAGGTTGAAAAGGCCGCGCGGGGGCAGGCGACAGATCCGATCGACGGCCGCAGCATCCAGCCCTATCTCACGTATAAGCTCGCGAGCATTCTCAATGCCGGGCTCGTGATCGAAGCGCGCGAAGGCGTCGTCGAAATCATCGCATCGTAGATCGCGGCCTGCTGAAATTGCAGATTGAGTATTGGCGCTTCCTTTCGCGGGTGTCTTACAACTTGAGCCGAATTCCGCCCGCGAATGTCCGGGGCATGGCGTTGTAGCCGGCGGCCAACTCGTAGTGCGGTTCGAAAAGGTTCTGCACCCGGGCATACAACTCGATCTGTTCCGTCACGTCGTAAGATCCGAACAGGTTGACAAGTGCGAATGACGAAAGCGGAACGCTGTCATACGCATCATCGAAGCGATGCCCTGTGAAGCCGACACTGGCGCCGAGCGACAAAACTTTTGTTGGCGTCCACACCAGACGCGCATTGGCCATAAGGTGCGGCTCGCGCGCGAGGTCATAACCGGTTGCGAGATCGATCGCGGTCTGGTTCGTGTAGTTCACCCCAAGAACAAGCGTTTCGTCGAGCTTTGCGCTTACGTCGAGTTCGACGCCTTTGGCCTCGGCCCGCCCGACATTGTAGTAATAGCCGCCCTCATTTTCCCGCAACGTGCAGGCTTGCGATACGACGCCGTAGCAGTCGAAGAAATCGATCTGATCCGTCGTTTTGCGTTCGAAATAGGTGAGGGATGCCTGTACCCTGTCGTCGAGAAAATGTTGGTCCGCGCCCACTTCCCAGCCGCGCGCGGATTCGGGCGCAAGTGGTCCCAACGGATTGGAGTAAGGCGAATAGATCTCGTAAAGACTGGGCGCCTTGAAACCGTCGCCGTAATCGGCGCGCAGAACCGTCGTGCCGTCGAACAGTGCCCACGCTCCTGCCAGTTTGAATGAGGTATGGCTGCCGAATTCCTCATCGTCGGTGTAGCGCAGTCCGCCGGTGAGCGTGAGTTGGTCGAACAACGTCCTTTGATATTGTGCGTAGTATCCATCGATCTGCGTGTGCCCCTTGATCGGCGGCGGATTGGGCAGGTAGGGCGAGGGTGAGCCTGTGTTGAGCGTCGTGTGCTGCAGGTCGGCGCCGAATGTCATTTGATCCTGCGCCGTGAAATCGACAATGCCCTGATATTCGAATTGTTGCGCATTGCCCTCCGCATAGAATTCTTCGGGGACGCTGAGTGACGGATTGAAATCCTTGCGATCGCTTGCCGTCTCCGTGACGGCGAAGCGGTTCTGGAAATGGCCGTCGAACAGGCTCCAATTGATGCCGGCATACCCGGCGAAAAGCCGGTCGTCGCCAAATTCGCCGGTGTAGGCCAGCGTATAGTTCGGCGGCGGATAGCCATCGAATGCATCTCGCGCCTGCGTGTAATAGGTGCGCAGATCGAGACTTATCGTGTCAGAGACATGCCAGCGCAGATTTTCCGTGGCGCCGAAATTGCGATAACCGTCGGGTTGCGTGTAGAGACCGCGCGAATCCGCCGCGGCAATGCCGGCCGTATCGAAATAGTTGACGGCGCCGCCATAATCGACAGCGTCGACCGTGCCGTTGACCGCGGCATTGATCCTGAAGGTCGAAAGCGAGCCGCCCTCCGCGCTTGCCACGAGGCCGAAAGGCGTATCGCCACCGCGCTGCGTCAGGATATTGACGACACCGCCAATGGCATCGCTGCCGTAAAGGGTGCTTTGCGGTCCGCGCAGTATCTCCACACGCGAGATATTGTTGACCAGTAAGTCGCCCAGGACGGCGCCGTCGTCGGTCGCGCTGGGGTCATTGATGCGCACGCCGTCGATCAGCACCAGGGTCTGGCCGGTTTCGGCGCCGCGAATGCTGATGCTGGTCGGCTGGCCGATGCCGCCTGTGCGGTTCATCGTGAGACCAGGCGTTTCGGCCAGCGCATCGGAGAGCACGAGAGTTTGCTCGGCCGTCAGGTCGGCGGCCGTAATGATGGACATCGATGTGCCGGTCAGCGCAAGCGGCTGTTCGGTGCGCGTCGCCGTCACGACGACTGTTTCCGGAATCTGTCCGGGTTCGTCGGCCAATACGGGCGGAGCATTGCTGAGGCAGGTCGCGAACAGCACGGGCAGGGCAAGCAAAGATTTGGGACGCGATGGACAGTTCATGAGGTTCTCCTGGTTGGGGTCCAGGAGTCGGTACGAAGTCTGGCAATGTCGGAATTCGATCACGCAAGGCCCCGCAGCAACGACTCCACTCTGTCGTCGCAACGGTTCAAGCCGCAGTACCCGACACACCCCGGCCGGACACAAGACGACGCGCGAGGCAGGTCTCCTGGCTACCGGGTCTTGGCTTTCGTCCGCCTTCCCAAGGCAATACCTCAGTGGCTGTTGGACGAACGCTATCCGGTCACAGTTGCGGGGGCAGCCGCGGCGTCACACCGCGTTCCCTTGAATCCCTTCCGGGAACCTCGCGCTAAATTGAACGCTTAGTGGCCCTCACACTGAACGTCAATCTATCTTCGCGCTTCGAAGCGATGGAATATGGTCGCCAGATTTTTTGCCGTATGACGGCACAAAGGACAGTTTCAACCTTGCCGGGTGCGCTGCGCAGGAACGAACGAACAAGGGGTGGAACGATTCGCCGCAGAGATAATCAGTTGAGTCGTGATTGTGAGCCCGAAAAAAAAACGGATGATCGGACCGTGCCTGACCTGTCCTCTACGGCAGGATTTGCGTTGTTGCATCGCCATAACGCGCCAGCGGCGACGGATTGTGCAGTGGGGATAATAATATTGTGTCGGCCAACGCGGTGTGATTTTCTTAATTGGTCCGTTTAGCCGATGGAAACGCTAGACCGCGCTCAAAACGATGGTTACGATATGTCCACAGAAGAACGGATGCGCACGCCGTGTTTCCGGCGCAATGGAGGGGGACGCGTGAGTCTCGCAAACTGCAATCGTGCCCGGCGCTTTGGCGCCTTGGCGGGCTTTGCCTGGTCATAGAAGCACATGGAACAACCGCTCCACGATTTCAGGCCTTTCCAGGCCACCGACACCACGCCACGCCGCTTCGTCGGCATCACTATCGTCGGCATACTCCATATAATTGTGATTTATGCGCTCGCAACCGGTCTGGCGCAAAATCTGGTTGCCAAGCTCCCGCAGGAATTCAAGGCGGAGGTTATTCCGCCGAAGCAGGAGCAGGTTAAGCCGCCGCCGCCGCCGCCGCCGGAACTGCAAAAACCGCCGCCGCCCTTCGTGCCGCCGCCGGAGATCAATATCCAGACGGAAGCGCCGTCGACGAACACAATCACCGTCCAGTCGAAAGTGGCTGCGCCGGTAACGCCCGCGCCGCCTGCCCCGCCGAAACCTGCGGGTATCACCGCTCCAGCTTCGATCGGCGCGCCGCATAACTGTCCGCAGGCCAGATGGTATCCGCCGATTGCCCTACGTTTGAATCAGGAAGGCACTACGACGCTTGCCTTCACAATCACCACCGATGGCAGCATCACAGACGTGTCGGTTGCGGAATCAAGTGGTTTTTCGAGTCTTGACGATGCGGCTGTCCGGTGTGCTCAGGCAAGTTGGCATTACAAGCCCGCATTGCAGAACGGCCAGCCCGTGCAAGTGCCCTGGAAGGCCAAAGTGCTTTGGAAATTGTCAGGCTGACCTCAGGGGAGGAACAGCGCAGTAAGTTGTCTTTTTTCCTAATGGAGTAGCGAACTCATGATCTCGAAGAAACTGGCGCTTGCAGCCGCCCTCTTTTTCCTGTCCGGCGCAAGCATCGGCCAGGCTGTCGCGCAGTCGAATGCGCCCGCTCCAGCTGCCGCCACGCCGAGCACGACGGCGACGCCCGATCAATCCGCGGCGCCTGCGCCTGCGAACGCCGCTCCGGCTGCCGTCGCTCCTTCGGATCCGCCGCCGGCTCCCGCCGCTTCGCCCGCGCCGACCGGCAAGAATCCTTATGGCCTTGGCGCTCTGTGGGGCAACAGCGACTTCGTCATCAAAGGCGTGCTCGTGATCCTGGGCGTCATGTCGATCGGCACCTGGTATCTGTTCATTACGAAATTCTGGGCGCAGTCGGTCGTGCTGAGTCAGTCGCGCATCGTCGACCGTCGCTTCTGGAGTTCAGCCAATCTCAATGAAGGCATCGACAAACTGCCGAAGAACAGCCTTTTCCGCAGCACGGCAGAGGGTGGTGTGCGTGCGTCGTCCGGGCAGGGCACGGGGCTGGTGAATCTGAACGACTGGATCGGGATGTCATTGAATCGGCAGCTCGAAGAAGCCAATGCGCAGATGCAGACGGGCATCGCCTTCCTCGCGTCGGTTGGCTCCACGGCGCCGTTCGTGGGATTGTTCGGCACGGTGTGGGGCATCCTGAATGCGTTGACCGCCATCGGCCTCGCAGGCCAGGCCTCGATCGACAAGGTCGCCGGTCCGGTGGGTGAGGCGCTTATCACGACCGCCCTCGGCCTTCTCGTCGCGGTGCCCGCGGTGCTTTGCTATAACTACCTCGTCCGCCGCAACAAGGTGATCAACGAGAAGCTCCGCAGCTTCGCGAGCGATCTGCAGACCTACCTCATCACGAACAAGAAATGATGGGGCGGCAAGCGATCCGACGGCCGCGCATCGGCGAGGGAATGATCACATGGCGATAGCCGTCCACTCCGCGGATTCCGACGAAGCGGAACTGAACACCACGATCAACACGACACCGCTCGTGGACGTGATGCTCGTGCTGCTGATCATCTTCCTGATCACGGTGCCCGTCATCGTCAAGCAGGTTCCCGTCCAACTGCCCAACGCGCGGAATATCCCGACCATCACCAAGCCCGAGAACATCGTCATCGCGGTGGACAGCGACGATAACATCTACTGGAACAACGCGCCGGTCGACGCGAGCGAACTCAAGGATCGCTTCGCCAATGCGTTGCGGGCGTCGCAGGCCAGGGGCATCGCGCCGCCGGAAGTGCATATCCGTGGCGACAAGGACGCACGTTTTCAGGGCATCGGCCGCGTCATTCTGGCGTGCCAGCAAGCCGGCATCCTGAAGGTGGGCTTTCTTACCGAGCCGCAAAACGAGACGTCGCAATAGACTCTCCGGAAACCAAGAAGGTATTTCCCAATGGCAATGAATATCGGTTCGGGAGGCGGCGACAACGAAGTCATGGTCGAGATGAACACGACGCCGTTGATCGACGTCATGCTGGTTCTCCTCGTCATGCTTATCATCACGATCCCGATCCAGACGCATGCAGTGAAGCTGGACATGCCCAATCCAAACCAGCCGCCGCCGCCGACCCAACCGGTCATCCATACGCTGGTTATCGATTTCGATGGCTCCATCAGCTGGGACAACTCACCGGTCCCGAACCTTCCAGCCCTCGACGAACGTTTCACCGAGGTCGCCAACCAGGGCGACAACCAGGACGAAATTCATCTCGCGCCTAACCGGCTGGCGAAATACGACACGGTGGCCAAGGTCTTGGCTGACGCGCAGCGCATCGGCGTGAAGAAGATTGGCTTCCAGGGCGAAGAACAATATATGCAGTGATGTGAGGGGCGACCGCGGTTACGGAGCATGCGGTCGCATGTACCCGGGACCCGTGCCTCGATTGGGCTATTGTCGAAGAGGTCTCGCATGATTTCCAATGCTTTGCGCAGCGTTGCCACGGTTTTTTTGTTGACGACCTGCAGTGTGGGCGTCGCATCCGTCGCGATGATCGCACCGGCGGAAGCCGGTGTCCGTCCTGCCGTCGGCAAGCCGCTGCAGGCGGCGATCGCACTGGCGAATGCCGGGCATTCCGACGCCGCTCTCGCAAAAGTGAGGGAAGCTGAATCCGCGAGCGGATTGACCGGCGCCGAGCAACAGGCCATCGCGCAGACGAAGGCTTTCATCGCCGCCAAGACCGGCAACTTCAGCGGCGGCGGCGGCAGCGGGACGGCCGCCCGGGCGAAATTCGCAGCCGACTACAATGCCGGGCGATACGGCGCAGTGACGGGCGAAGACGTCGAACTGCTGCGGAAATATGGCGCTTATGATTACGACAACCAGATCATCGTAGCCCAAGCCTATTATCTTTCCGGCCGCCTGCAGGAATCGATCAAGCTGCTGCACGACCTGACCGGCGGCTCGCACGCTTCGGAATCCGCGCTATCGCTCATGTACACCGTCGCCTACAAGGCCGGCGACAATGAAGCTATGCGCTCGGCGCTGGAGCGGCTTGTCGCCGATTACAACAAGCCGCAATATTGGGCGAATCTCTTCCAGGCCGTCGAAGGCTCCCGGGGACTTAAAGACCATCAGAACCTGGACCTATACCGGCTGCGGCTTCTCACCGGCGCAATGAAGACCTCCGACGATTATGAGACGGCGGCGGAATTGGCGATCGAGTTCAATTCCGCGACGGAAGCGGCGAGCATCGTGCAGAAGGGCCTGGACGCAAAGATTCTCACCGGCGACCATCCCATGAAACTGTTGAACACGGCGAAAACGCTGGCTGCGAGCGATGCCGCCAACCTGCCCCGGGCGATTGCGGCGGCCAAAGCGGCCAAAACCGGCGATGCGGCCGTGAAATATGGCGAAGATTTGTGGGGGCAGGGTCGTTTTCAGGACGCCATCGACCTCATCCAGACCGGCATCGCCAAAGGCGTCAGCGATATCGGCAATGCACAGATCCGGCTCGGTATCGCCTATCTCGGCGCGGGACAAAGGGACGCCGCCATCAAGGCGTTCAACGCTGTGCCCAAGGACGATACCAACAATGCGATGATCGCCCATCTCTGGGCAATCTATACCCGCACGAGCCGCTAGCCGACTATCGGCCGACGCTTTCGTGCTATCCATGCAGGTGGACGGTGCGGGAGCGGGATCGATGACCAAGTTTCACGTTCTTCTTGCCTGCGTGTTTGTAGCGCTTCTTTCCCTTCTCGCGCCGGCGGCCATTGCTGCGGACGACGTAACTGTCTTCGCGGCTGCAAGCCTTACCGATGCGCTTAAGGAAATCGATACGGCGTACACGAAGCGAAGCGGCGTGGCGGTGAAGGAATCCTTCGCCGCATCTTCGACGCTCGCCCGCCAGATCGAAGCCGGCGCGCCGGCGCAGGTGTTCGTTTCGGCCGATACGAAATGGATGGATTATCTGGCGCAGAAAGGTCTTATCGACGCAGCGTCGCGCGTGAACCTGCTTTCCAACGCGCTCGCGGTGATCGCGCCCCAGGATTCGCCACTCGGTCCCAGGGCGATCGACGCGTCGATCGACTGGCCGCGCCTTCTCGGGCCTGACGGCAAGCTTGCCGTCGGCGATCCCGATCATGTTCCCGCAGGCATCTATGCTAAGGAAGCGCTGCAACGTCTGGGTGCCTGGCACAGTCTCGAGTCCAGGCTGGCGCGCGCGGAAGACGTCAGAGGTGCGCTGACACTCGTCGAGCGTGGCGAAGCGCCGCTCGGAATCGTCTATGTCACGGATGCGCGCGTCAGCGGCACAGTGAAAATCGTGGGCGTTTTCCCGCCGTCAAGCCATTCGCCGATCGTCTATCCTTTCGCGATCGTGAAAGGTGCCGCCGCGCCCGCCGTGCAGACCTATTTTCGCTTCCTCTCCGGGCCGGAGGCGCTGGCCATCTATCGGCGCTACGGTTTCGCCACGCTGCATTGACGCCGATGCTGACTCCGGCGGAAAGCGAAGCGCTTTTCCTCAGTCTCAGAGTGTCGTTTGTCGCCGTGTTCGGGGCGCTTCCCTTCGCGCTCGCCTTTGCATTGCTGCTGGCGCGGCGGCGGTCTGCGGGACGCGCGCTGGCCGAGGGATTCCTGCATTTGCCGCTCGTGCTGCCGCCCGTCGTGGTGGGTTATCTGCTGCTCGTCACCTTCGGTACGCGCGCGCCGCTTGGCGCGTGGTTGCTGGCGCATCTGGGCCTGCGTTTTGCGTTCGACTGGAAGGGCGCCGCGCTGGCGTCCGGCCTCATCACGTTTCCCTTTCAGTTGCGCGCCATTGGCCTGTCGCTCGACGCCATCGACAAGGGTCTCGGACAGGCAGCGGAGACGCTGGGCGCGGGACCGTTCGACCGCTTTTTCAACGTGACACTGCCGCTGGCGGCACCGGGTATCGTTGTCGGCCTGTTCACGGCATTTGCCGCGAGCCTCGGCGAATTCGGCGCCATCATCACCTTTGTCTCCAACATCCCCGGCGAAACGCAGACACTCCCGCTCGCCATCTACAGCGCCTTGCAGCAACCGGGCGGCGAGGCCGAGGCAGCACGGCTTTGCGGATTTTCCATCGCGCTTGCGCTGCTGGGCATCGCGCTGGCGGAATTCGCGGGGCGGCGTGCACGCGGGCTCATCGGGTCATGACGATCGACGTATTTCTGCGCCATGAATTCGGGAATTTCGGGCTCGACGTGAGCTTTTGCATCGAACGGCCCGGGATTACCGCGCTGTTCGGGCCCTCCGGCGCCGGCAAGACGACGATCGTGAATGCCGTCGCCGGCCTCTTTCGTCCGCGCGAAGGCCGTATCGCGATCGGCGATCGAGTGTTGCTCGACACGGAAGCCGGCGTCTGCGTTGCGACGCGCCTGCGCCGGATCGGCTATGTGTTCCAGGAGCCGCGTCTGTTTCCGCATATGAGCGTGGAGGACAATCTGCGTTTCGGCTGGCGCCGCACGAAACAGCCTGCCGGTACAGCGGAATTCGCGGGCATCGTCGACATGCTGGGGTTGGCGCCGCTGCTGGCGCGTAGAACCGCCAGGCTGTCGGGGGGCGAGAAGAGCCGTGTGGCGCTCGCCCGCGCGCTGCTGTCTTCGCCCGGCCTGCTTCTGCTCGACGAGCCGCTTGCGGCTCTGGACGGCGCGCGCAAGGCGGAAATCCTGCCCTATTTCGAGCGCCTGCGCGACGAAGCGAAATTGCCGATGCTCTATGTCACCCATTCGGTGGAGGAAGTCTCGCGGCTTGCTGATCATGTGATCGTCGTCCGCGAGGGCCGCGTCGCGGCACAAGGTACGGCTTTCGACCTGGTTTCCGACCTTGCGTTTTCCACTCTGGCCGGTACGCCGGCCTATGGCGCCGTGCTGGAGGCGAGCATCTCCGCTCAGCAGGATAGTGGCCTCACGGCGCTGTCTTTCGACGGCGGCACCCTGCTGATACCGCGTATCGACCGACCGGCCGGCACGCGCCTGCGCGTCCGGTTGCGCGCCGAAGACATCATGCTTGCGCGCGAAGCGCCAGGCGCCATCAGCGCAAACAATGTACTGCTCGCAACGGTTGCCGCGGTTGGCGCGACGGCGAATGCGGCTGTCGATATCCAGTTGCGGTGCGGCGGCACGAAACTGGTCGCCCGCATCACGCGCGCCTCGCAGGAGCGGCTGGGCATCGCGCCCGGCCACGCGCTCTACGCCATCGTCAAATCGGTCATAGTCGATCCGCGATCGGGGCCGCCCGGAGCTGACTAGGCGCCACCGGGGCCTTTTGCCGCTCCTTCATCCTGCCGTTGCGAAACCGGCATTTCTTCGGTCATGCTTGGGCAGAACTGGCGATACCGGATTGCGGAGTCTTTCATGGCGCTCATTCCCTATGTCGATCTCAAAACGGCCCCGGACGAGGTGCGCGACGCATTCGCGCGGCTGCCGCGCAAGCTCAACCTGTTTCGCATGTGGGCCAACGCGGCGACCTGCTTCCTGCCCGGCATGCGTTTGGGCGGCGCGATATTATCGCGTCAGAAGCTGAAAGCCTCCCTGCGCGAGCTCGTCGTGCTGCTCGTTTCGCGGCTCGAAGGCGGCGCCTATGAATGGGTGCAGCACGTCCCCATCGCGGAAGCCGCCGGCTGTACGGCGGCGCAGATCGCGGCGCTGGAAGCCGATCGCTACGACGATCCCGCATTCAGCGCCTGCGAGAAAACCCTGCTGCGTTTCGCCCGCGAAGTGATCGAGGATGTAAGGGCGAGCGAGGACGCGCTGAAGGCCGCAACAGGCTTTTTCTCGCCGCAGGAAATCGTCGAGATCATTCTGACCTGCGGCTATTACATGATGCTGACGCGCCTCACCGAGACGACGCGTACCGATATGGACACGCCGTCGGGAACGGCGGTGGTGGAGGAACTTGCGCGGTTGAGATAGGCCGAGGCACCGGTTCTCTCAAGCAATTTGACGCCCATCCGGCCTTGCGCCAATTTATCCGCACGCGACCATCGGGCCGCGCACGAACCAGGACGGGGGTCCCATGAAATTCCGCGCCATGCTGCTGGTCAGCACGCTATCCGCGTTTGTCGCCCACGCCGCGGCCGCGGCAACACTGGCGGAACCGCCGTTCAAGATCGGCTCCGGCAACGAGGCGGTGATCGAACCGCCCGTATCCCATCCGGATGAAACGCCGTGCGTCGTGAAGCTCTATCGCAATGCGCAATTCGGCGCGAGCAATGTCAATTTCCTCTACCAGCCGCCGGCGAATTGCCCCGGGCCTTATTCCACCATCGTGCTCAGCGTCGACGTGTCGCTGAATGCCGGCATCCAGTACGATCGCACCGGAACGATCTGGATCGGCGGCGTCCCGCTCTGGTTCGGCACCACAGCGGAGCCCACTCCGGGCCTGGGACCCTCCTGGCATTTCGAGCGCGACGTGACGGACTACACGGCCCTGCTGGGCGGCACCAGTCCCGGCTTCGTGCTGATCGCCAACTACACCAACAACCAGGACACCAGCATCATCACCAGCAGCGCCAAGCTGTTGTTCTATCCGGTGCCGCAGGGCGTCACGCCGCCCGTGGTGCCGGACGTGATCGTTCCCTTGGCCGCGGATGGTGGCGGTACCGTCGCGCTCAATACCGGCACCGATACGGTGGCAATCGACCAGACGCTGCCGACCAACATCGCAGCCGCCAATCTCGACGTGTTCCTGCAGGGCCAGTCGAACGACGAATTCTGGTACACCTGCGTGCCGGATAATCTCGCCGGAGAATTGGACAGCTGCGGCGGCGGGGCGCTGCGCGAAGGCGAGGTCACGGTGGACGGCGCGCCAGCCGGCGTGGCGCCGGTCTATCCCTGGATCTTCACGGGCGGCATCGATCCCTATCTCTGGGCGCCGATCCCCGGCGTGCAGACGCTCGACTTCAAGCCGTTCCGCGTGCCTCTGACGCCCTTCGCAGGCCAGCTCTCGAACGGCGCGATCGCGCACCAGATTGCCCTCTCCGTATACGGCGCGAACGGCTATTTTTCCGTGGCCGGGGCGCTGCTGCTGTATCTGGATCATGGCGGCTCGCAGGTAACGGGGAGCATCACGCAGAATACGTTGACCGCGGAACCCTCGCCGGTGGTGACCAACACGCTGGCGACGAACAATGGCGTGCTGTCCGGCAAGCTCGATACCAAATCGCCGCATGATTTCGTCATTTCGGGAACGGTTGTTACTTCGGCGGGAAGCGAGCAATACACCGTGACGCAGAACACGCGCTTTACGAACGACCAGAAATTCAAGATCTCCAACACGGTTTACGAGCAGGACATCAAACAGCAGACCGACACGACCGTAAGGCAATCGTCGGTCTCGTCAGCCGGCACGGTCGAACAGGTTGAGAAGTTCAGCTACCCGCTGGACGTGGACATCAAGCAGGCTCCGACAAAGAACAACGATATTGCCGTCGTCACCCGAATCTCGCAGGGATTGCAGAGCGAGGGGAAGACTTCGGACGCCGGCGTCAAAACCAAGTCCACGCTGGAGGACAGCATCGATACGACGGACACGTTGCTGTACACCGGCGGAGGCAATTTCCTCGGGCATCAGGGAATGGCCAGCTCGGCGAACTACGCCACGAAAGACAAGGGTTCGCACTGCTTTGCGCGGACGCTGACGGCGGCGAACAATGTGCTCACAACCGCCACGCGGGGCTGCACGAAATAGGGCGAGGCAGAGGGCTGAGCGACCGCACCGAAATAGGAATTCTTCGAGTCCTGCTTCTGTCCAGTGCGACGCATTGTAGTTCCCCTCCCCCAACGCGGGGAGGGGATAGGGGTGGGGGGTGGTCGATAAACGTGCAAGATATCTGCGCAAGAACGCGACAGACGCCGAGCGTATACTTTGGGTATCATTGCGGTTGCTAAAACATCAAGGACTGCATTTTCGTCGTCAGGCACCCATTGGCCGATTTACAGTCGACTTCGTGTGCCACCGCGCAAAACTTGTCGTGGAATTGGATGGATCGCAGCACGCTGATCCGTTGCAACTGCAACGCGATGCGGCTCGGACGGCGTTTTTGAATTCGCGCGGCTATCGCGTCATGCGGTTTTGGAACGTCAATATCCTTAAGAATCGAAACGGAGTCATAGATGCAATTTTTGCGGCAGCCCCCAACCCGGAGCGCGAAACGCGCTCCGACCTCCCCGCGAGGGGGAGGTGAAGACTGATATCATGTTGCGACGGCTTCATCCGCTCTAACGCGGTGTCCGGAACACGATCGCGTGGGAGACGACGAAATTGAACATCATTCCGGCGATGGCGCCACCGGCCACCGCAATGAGGGGATTGTTCACGGGCGCCGGCGCGAATTTCACCAGCGCGAGATAGGTGATGAAATTGACCGCGCCGCCGAATGCATTCGCGGTGAGGAAGGTCGCCCATTCGCGCGCGAAATTGCTCTGCGTCGCGCGATCGCGAAAGGTCAGCGTGCGATTGCCCCACCAGGTGAACGTGGCGGCGATGAGAAAGGCAGCGATCCAGCCGCTGTATTTGTCGAGATGGACGACATGCAGCGCTACGTAGAGCGCGACCCAGTTGACGATGAAGCCGCCCGTGCCCACGACGGCGAAGCGGGAGAAACGCCAGCGCAGGATCGCCCTGGCCCAATCGGCGAGAGCGCTCACGGCAGTTTCAGATCCTTGGGTCCCGGAATCGCCAGATAGGCGATGCGCTTGAGCTCCCAGCGGCCGCGCGTGACGGTGTCGAGGATGAGCCCGCTGGCCAGTGCCAGAAAGGCGAGCAGCATCAGTGCTGCCGCCAGCAACGCCGTCGGAAAACGCGGCACGAGACCCGTCCGGAAATAATCCAGCACCACGGGCGCGCCGATCGCGACCGAGACCAGCGCCAGCAGCGCGAACAATCCCGTGAAGAAGACCAGCGGCCGCTCCTCGCGCACGAGCAAGGCGATGGTGAACAGGATGCGGAAGCCGTCGCGCCAGGTGTTGAGCTTGCTCACCGAACCCGCCGGCCGCTCCTTGTAGCGCGTCTCGATTTCCGCCATCGGCACGAGCAGGCGGCCCGCATGCACGGTCAGTTCGGTCTCGATGCCGAAGCCCTCGGCCGTGAACGGAAAGGATTTCACGAAGCGGCGCGACATCACGCGGTAGCCGCTCAACAGATCGCCCAGTTGGGCGCGGAACATGAGCGCGGTGAGGCCCGTGAGCAGCCTGTTTCCCAGCACATGCCCGGCGCGATAGGCGCCTTCCGCCACGGCGATCCTGCGGCCCGACACGAGATCGAACCCGCCTTCCACGAGCGTGCGCACCAGCAGGGGCGCGGCAGAGGCATCGTAGGTGTCGTCGCCGTCGACGAGCACATAGATGTCGGCCTCCACGTCGGCGAACATCCGGCGCACCACATTGCCTTTGCCGCGGCGGCTTTCCTGCCGGACGATGGCGCCGGCCTCGCGCGCGCGCGTCATCGTGCCGTCGCTCGAATTGTTGTCGTAGACATAGATGTCCGCAGCAGGCAGCGCGGCGCGGAAATCGCGCACCACGGCGCCGATCGCGGCTTCCTCATTGTAGCAGGGCACGATGACCGCGATGCGTGCGACGGCCGGTTCGCTCATGGTGCTGCACTCTGGATCCGCGTGAGGGGGCAGAATCGATAGGGCCCGCCGAGATTGGTGACGATATTCCGGCATTTGGCGTCGACGATGGCAAGGTCGTAGGCGGCGAGCGCATCGCGATTGCGCGCCATCTCATAGGCGTTGGCGATGGCATAGAGATCGCCTTTGAAGGCATCCACCCGTTTTCGCGCCGCGGCGGTGAGGCGCGAGCCGTCCTGCGGCTGGATCATCCAGCCGTCGATGCGCAGGATGGGGATCTGCGGCGGCAGCGAAGGCGCGAGATAGCCCAGCGGCGCCTCGCCCGTCATCAGGATCATCGTGTTGTCGGGATGCGCGATGGGCGGAATCGTTGCCTGCACATAGGGATCGTCGAGCGGCGCGCGCGCCGGCACCATCGTCTTCATGGTGGCGACGGCCAGGAGCAGGAAACATGCGGCAATCGCGAGCCGCGTCCGTTCCGACAGCGGCCAGAGCCCCACCGCCGCCACGATGAGCAGCGGCGACAGCATCTCGAGCAGCAGGATATAGCGATAGATCGCGAAGAGCTTGAGCCACAGAAGATAGGACGCGGCAACGAAAGCGAACAGCGCCAATGCGGCGTCGGGCGCGACGAGAGACTGTTCCCTGCGCCGCGACAAGAGCCAGAGCGGCAGCGTGGCCAGCAACAGCACATAGGCGATGCCCACGCGCATGTCCTGGAACGGCAGATCGTCCGCGACGCGCCAGTCGATGGAGAACAAGAGCGGAAACAGCAGTTGATGCGCCAGACTGTGCGGAATGAAACGCACGTCTCGATAGGAGGCGGCGAGCGCCAGCGGCGAGCGGAAATATTCGTTGAAATAGGGAAACAGCGGATTGCCGGTCAGATGCGCCATCTTGACCATCCAGAAGCCGGCAACGAGCGCGAAGCCGAGCGCGCCACCCACGCCGCCCGCCGCCAGACGCGAGAGGCGATGCCGCCCGTCGCCCGGCAGAGCCGCGAGCGCTGCCGCGAAACCGAGCGCGAAAATGGCTTCGGGCAATTTGAGGCCCACCGCCGCACCGACGAGAATGCCCGCCAACCCGGCGATTGCCGCGCCGCGGCCGAGCGTGCCTTCGCGCAGCACGTCGCGGTTCAGCACGATGAGCGCCAGGCCCGAGAGCACGAACACGCTCATGACGTTGTCGTAATAGGTCGAGCCTGCGAGGTAGTAGGTGAGGCTGCCCGTCATCGACAGCAGCGCCACACCGGCGGCGATCAGCCTGCGCGGCTCGGCCAGGAGCGTGGAGCGGGCGAGCAGGTAAAGCGGCATGACATTCGCGCCTTGCACCGCGCCCAATATGCCCAGCGCCAGCCAGGCCTTCAGATGCGTCGCCAGGAAATAGAACGGCGTATCGAGCAGCGGATTGTAATAGGTGGCCTGATGCGCAACCGCGACGTCGAAGCCCAGCCGGCTGTTCAGGAACGCATAGGGCACGTACCAGTGATAATTGCGGAAATCCCACGACATGTCCTTGCCGTGGCTCACCACCATCGCCGCCCAGCCGAATGTGACCAGGCCAAGGAACAGCCATTCCTCGGGCGCGAGCCAGGGGCTCTTTGGGGAATCGCGGCAGGGAGGCATCAGGAACCGAATACACCGAAGGGGCAGGAAACGCTACGCTTGGCGCAGAAACCGGCACGGAGCAAGGGGCCGGCGGGAGGGCCGACCGCGCCGTCGTTGACTTCCGCCCCCTGCGGACTAGCGTTCCTGCGGTTGCAGATCGGGGCGGGGAATTCATGACGATACGCGCCTGGCGCCACGGCGCACGCCTCGGAATTCTGGCCGCAGCCCTGTCGCTCTCGGCTGCCCATGCCGCGGTGACGATCTCTTCGGATGCGACAACCAACATGACGTGCTCCGGCGGCGTCTGTGCGCCGACGGCTGCGGATGCGATTCTCAATGCCGGCGATCTCGAAACGCTGCTCGCCTCAGGCAGTGTCACGGTGACGACAACGGGCGCAGGCGTGCAGGCGAGCGACATCGTCGTGGCGGCCCCGGTCTCGTGGTCGACAGGCAATACGCTTGGCTTGGATGCCTATGATTCCGTGGCGGTGGATGCTGTGGTTTCCATAGCCGGCCGGGGCGGTGTAACGGTCCAGACCAATGGCGGTACCGGCACATTGTCCTTCGGCAAGAAGGATGCTTTTCGATTTGCGAACCTGGCGAGCACGGTTGTCGTGAATGGCGTAAGTTTCATGCTGGTAAACAGCGTCAGGAGTCTGGCCGCGGCGATTGCTGCGAATCCGCGAGGCGCTTTTGCGCTCGCGAACAATTATAATGCAGCAAAGGATGGCACGTACGAATTCGCACCCGTGCTAACTTTCTTCGGCGGCGAATTCGAGGGTTTGGGAAATGCGATTGCGAATCTCACAATAGCTACGAAGGACAACGCCGTTGGAGGCATTTACAAGTTCGTGGGCCTGTTTTCGTATAGCCGCGGTGAAATCGACAATATTGATCTGGAAAACGAGAATGTTTCAGCAACGCGGCACGGCAATACTGTCGGCGGGCTCGTCGCATTCAATATGGGCACGATCTCGGGCAGTTCCGTGAGCGGCAAGGTGGCTGGAGGAGATGACCAAAATGTCTCTTTCGCCGAGGTGGGCGGCCTGGTCGGCGACAATTACGGCACGATTGCTTCTTCCCATGTCAAGGCAACGGTGACGGGAAACAGTAATGTGTTCGTCGGCGGTTTGGTTGGAAAGCTTGAATTGGTTGGCACCATTCTCAATTCCTCCGCAACGGGTGACGTCTCTGTTGGAGGAGTAAATACCGCTGCCGGCGGACTCGTTGGTGTCGACGCGGGCGCTATCTCTGCGTCGTTTGCGAGCGGCCATATTAGCGGAGGAAAGGGTGCTGCCGGTGGCGGCCTTGTCGGCCCAGCCGACCAGATATGGTTCATCAATAACTCATATGCGACAGGGGCGGTGACCGCCAGTGGGAATTCTTCAATCGTCATCGGCGGATTTGTCGGCTATGACGGCGGTGGTAACGACGGCACATATAATATCAACGATTGCTACGCTAGTGGCGCCGTGTCGGCGTCCAATCAATCTGCGCTCGGTGGATTTGCAGGATATGTCTTCACTGATAATACGATAGCAAACGCCTACTGGGACACGACGACGAGCGGAACGGATACAGGTGTCGGAGGAGGTTTCTCGACGGGCATCACCGGCCTGACCACGGCGCAATTGCAATCGGGTCTGCCCGCTGGTTTCGATCCCTCCGTCTGGGCAGAGAATCCCAACATCAATGGCGGCTTGCCTTATCTGATCGCCAATCCGCCGCCGTCGTAAAAACCCGCGGAATCCCTGAAGAGTACACGGTACGTTCCGTGTACGAATAAATCGCTCGACTTTTTTAATCAAACGCACTACAAATTTCGTCATAACGGCATCGTGCGCCCGGCCCCACCGGAACGTCGCGACCGGTTGGAATCGGAAAGCGCAGTCCGACGATCCAATTCCGACCTGCGTCACCGACCAGGGATGGGTTGAACGCCGGCCTTTAATCTTTTTTTATCGCGAAAACGAAGCCCTCGTCATATTTGCCGCCGCCCGGCCCGGCCCCGTAGAGGGTGCCGCTTCTCTCAATGACGCCGGGGTCGTTGATGGAGGGAACACAATACAGTTTTTCGCTGCCGTCCGGCGAAAGCCGGTAAACGGAACCGAGTCTTTTCTTGCACACGCCGGTGAACGTTAGCGTGCCGTAGATGTCACCGGCCTGGTCGACGATCACGCCGGATACAGGGTATGCTCCGTCGGTTTGCAGCGAGAAGCTATGAAGTACCGTCTCCGTGCCGTCCGGTGCCAGCCTGAAGACCGTACCGAGACTTCCATCTTCGGACGCACCGCCATACTCCGTCGTGCCGTAAAGATTGCCCGCTTTGTCCATCGTCACGCCGGCATATGGCCATATTCCGTCCTCACAGTCCGGCTGCACCTGGCAGAAGCTGTAAAGAACGGTTTCGGTGCCATCTGGCGCGAGCCGGAAGACGGTTCCGCCCGCGGAATTGCCGCCCATTATTGTCGTTCCATACAAATTGCCTTCCTTGTCGGCGATGAGCGCCGACTGGGGGCTCTCCCCGTCTGTGCAATTGGTTTGCGCGCAGAACGCATAGAGCACGGATTCGGTGCCGTTCGGTGCAATCCTGAAAACGGTGCCGCGGCTATGTGCACCTCCTTCTAACGTCGTACCGTAGAGATTGCCGCGATTATCAAGCAGGAGATTTGCCTCCGGCATTTCGCCATCGCTGCCGCCCTTAAAGGTGTGAAGTACGGTCATCGTTCCGTCCAGCGCTAGGCGGAAAACCGTTCCACAGCCGTATTGGCAATTGTGACTGCCACCGACCTGCGTTGCGCCATAGAGATTGCCGGCCTCGTCCCGGACAAGTCCAAGAGGAGCGAGGGTGCCACGCATGAAACCCTTGAAGGCATAGAGCACGGTCTCGGTGCCGTCGGGTGCCACCTTGAAAATCGTGCCGCAGCCTTGACCGCCGCAGCCTCCTCCTCCGCCTTCCCAAGTGGTCCCGTACAGATTTCCCTGACTATCGGAGATCACCCCCGAAATAGGTTCGGCGCCGTCATTGCCGCCCTTGAAAGGATAGAGGACATTGACCTTGCCGGCATATGCTGTGCCGAACATCGCCAGCGCCAGTCCACAACCGAGCGTGGCTTTGCGAATGAGGTCGAAGGCTCGCAGCATAGGGCATCTCTGGAAGATCGCAGCAGCGGCATCCTAAGCGGGAATTCTTAACGATTTCTGTTTCCGGTCTCCCGGATTTAACGATTGGTTCAAGTGTGAACTCTCGCCTGTATCTCCGACATTCCGTGGTCCCACCTTAACTCGGTGTCCACCAAACCGGCAGCACCTCACTTTCACGAAAACCCGCGGAATCCCTGAAGAGTACACGGTACGTTCCGTGTACGAATTATGCGCTTGACGCGTTTGATCAAACGCGCTATAAATTTCGTCATAACGGCATTGTGCGCCCGGCGCTCGGAAACGAGCGGCCGGGTTTTTGTTTGGCTGCGCATGCGGATTGTGCGCTGCGGCCGTTTGCGGTCTCTGAACGCAATTGAACCTTCGCACAACGGCGCCGATGTCGGGCGATGTATTACATTATTGTCAAGCGAAGAGTGGTAACATACGGCAAACCAACCACGGGGGGTGGCAAGATGAATTCCGCGAAGATCAGTCATTCGCTGCGCGCAGGCGCGAGCATTTCCGTTCTGACTCTTGCCGCACCGCTGCTTACGGCCAGTGCGTTTGCCGGCTCGCTGCCGACGAATGGCAAATACGTCTCGGGGTCAGGCGCGATCCAGAGCGGCGCGAACGGGATGACCATCGATCAAAGCTCGGCACGCGGGGTCATCGACTGGCAGAGCTTCTCGATTGCGAAGGGCAAGACCGTCCAGTTCGACAATGGCAAGGGCGCCACGCTCAACGAGGTGACGGGACAAAATCTGTCGCAGATCGCGGGATCGCTGAAGGCGACAGGTTCGGTCTATCTCGTCAATCCCAGCGGTGTGCTGGTCACGTCGACCGGCAAGGTGACGGCGCTGGGAAGCTTCGGCGCGACTTCGTCGGGCAATGTCGTCAATGACGGCAGCATCTCGGCCGGCGGCCAGGTGAGTCTCATCTCGGACGGCCATGGCAATGTGATCAATGGCGGCAATATCGCGGCCGCCCAGGTGCGGCTCAACGCGGCCGGCGGCAATGTCTATGCGCTGGCGGGCAACAATGGCGGCGTCATCCGTGCGACGGGCACGGCGAACATCGCCGGTCATGTCTGGCTCACGGCCAGCGGCACGACCACGATCTCGGGCAGCGTGAGCGCGAAGAATGCCAACGGTTCGGGCGGTATGATCATCGCCACCGGCAAGACTGTCAGCGTCGGCAGCACGGCCGATCTCAATGCCAGCGGCACAAAGGGCGGCACAATCCTCATCGGCGGCGACATTCATGGCGGCGCGATAGGCAAAGACAATCTCGTCGCTGAGCAGGTTGCGACGGCGAACGCGACGAATGTCGCCAGAGGCGCGCGCATCGACGCGAACGGCACGCAGGCCAAAGGCGGTTCGGTCGTCGTGTGGTCCAACGACCATACGAACTTCGCGGGCAGCATCTCCGCGCGCGGCAATACGGCCGGCGGCTTCACGGAAGTGTCGAGCCATGGCGTGCTCGGCTTCAACGGCCAGGTCGATCTCACCTCCGCATTCGGCAAGACCGGCACGCTGCTGCTCGATCCGGAGAATGTCACCATCTCGACCGGGACCACGACGAACGAGAACTGCACCGGCGGCGTCTGCACGCCGACCGGCGACAATTCCATCCTCAACGTGACGACGCTGGAAGATTTGTTGGCGACAGCCAATCTCGATGTGACGACCGGGGGCACGGGCTCGCTCGGGTCGCAGGCCGGCAACATCACGGTCGCAGCACCCGTCACCTGGTCGAGCGCGAATACGCTCACGCTCGATGCCTATCATTCCATCACGATCGACAAGACCATCGCCGTCACGGGCACAGGCGGCCTCGATCTCATCACCGATGATGGCGGCTCAGGCGGCACATTGTCGTTCGGCTCCAACGGCAATGTCACCTTCGCCGATCTCGCCAGCGCCCTCACGATCGACGGCGCGGCCTACACGCTGGTCGGCAACATCGCGACGCTGGCAAGCGACATTGCCGCCAATCCCTCCGGCGATTACGCGCTCGCCAACAATTACAATGCGGCCGCCGACGGCACCTATGCCAGGGCGCCCATCCAGACCAATTTCGCCGGCACGTTCGACGGGCTCGGCAACACGATCAAGAACCTTACCATCGACGATAC
>Ga0302324_100001511_pt1 | contig 56384 bp, 49 predicted proteins | sample Palsa_T0_1_FD_201949 | JGI IMG/M metagenome (GOLD analysis project Ga0302324, IMG submission 201949) | Peat permafrost microbial communities from Stordalen Mire near Abisko, Sweden - Palsa_T0_1 | ecosystem: Environmental > Terrestrial > Soil > Palsa > Peat permafrost | place: Sweden: Abisko...
AGGGTGCGGACGTGCTGCTCTTCATCGACAATATCTTCCGCTTCATGCAGGCTGGCTCGGAAGTGTCGGCGCTGATGGGACGCATGCCGTCGGCGGTTGGTTATCAGCCGACGCTCTTTACCGAGATGGGGTCGCTCGAAGAGCGCATCACCTCGACCCAAAAGGGATCGATCACCTCGGTGCAGGCGGTGTTCGTGCCGGCCGACGACTATACGGACCCGGCGGTCGCGACAACCTTTGGACATCTCGATGCGACCACGGCGCTCTCGCGTCAGATTTCGGAACTCGGTATCTATCCGGCAGTCGATCCGCTCGCATCGTCGTCGCGGATTCTCGATCCGCAGATCGTCGGCGACGAGCATTACCGGGTTGCGCGCGGCGTGCAAGAGACGCTGCAGCGCTACAAAGATCTTCAGGACATCATCGCGATCTTGGGCGTCGAAGAGCTTTCGGACGACGATAAGGTTGCCGTGGGACGCGCGCGGCGCATGCAGCGGCTCTTTTCGCAGCCGTTCTTCGTGGCGGAACAGTTCACGGGGCGTCCCGGGAAATACGTCAAGCTCGAAGACACGATCGCATCGTTTGCCGAATTGCTCGATGGAAAGCTCGACGATCTGCCGGAGCAGGCGTTCTACATGGCCGGCGGTATCGACGAAGTCAAGGCGAGTGCCGAAAAGCTGAGCGCGACCGCCTGATGGCCGGAAGAACAATTCCGTTCCGGCTCGTCACGCCGCTTTCGATCGCCTTCGAAGGCGACGCGGAGCTCGTGATCGCGGTCGGCACGGAGGGCGAAGAGGGCATTCTTCCGTCGCACGCGCCGTTCTTGACGGCGCTGCGCCCGGGCATCCTGCGCGCCAACGTGCGGGAGAATGGCGCGGCCAAGCGACTCGAGTTCGCGACCGGCGAAGGCTTTCTGCAAGCTCTGCCCGATCGCGTTACGGTTCTGGTCGACGCGGCCGTGACGCGCGAAGAAATCGATACAGGCGCAGCGCGTGCGGACCTCGATGCGGCGACGGATCGCCTGAAGACCCTAAAGCCACAGACGGCTGAATACGAGCGCGAGAAGGCGATCGTCCACTTCGCAAACGCCCGCCTGACGCTCGCCGGCTGAAGAGAAGCAGCTAGGAAGCCGGGCTCGCGGTGCTTCTCGCAAAGATGTAGGCGCGCCGGCTTTGATGTTCGACCTCGGGATAGGGCTCACGTTCGATGATTTCCTCGATCTCGAAACCTGCCGCCTCGAGGAAGCTCGCCATCTCACTGGGCTCGTAGAAAAAGAAATCGACGCAGACCTCTGTATCCCACCAGTCATCGAGATGAATGACGTCTCGGCCGATATGGAAGCTCAGCAACAGCAATCCGCCCGGGCGGAGAACTCGGTTTAGCTCGGTTAGCGCCCGGCCGACGTCGCCGCGCGGAACGTGAATGATCGAGTAGAAGGCCGTGATACCGGCCCATGCGCCGCTCGGGATATCGAGCGCCAGCATGTCGCCTTGCTGGAACTCGATCGCCGGATTCAAGGCGCGCGCTACCTGCACCATCGCCGGTGACAGGTCAACGCCGCAAACCTGCACGCCTCGCTCGTGTAGATACCGGGCAACCTGTCCCGGCCCGCAGCCGATGTCACACGCCGGGCCTGCATCACGAACGCTCTCTGAAAAGCGATCGAGGAGCTCACGGTCGAGTTGCTTGTGCTGCAATTCATCAAACATGCGCGTGGCGTATTCACGGGCCACGCGGTCGTAGCTGCTCTGAGTCATTGCACCGGGCCGTGCGCCGTGGTGGTTCCGACGTTCAACGATAGCGCCTAATACGGAAGCCGCGTTCGTAATCCGAGATCGAGTAGCCGCAGCCGCGCGAGTCACATAATTTCGGATCGTTGAGCAGGTAGCTGGCGCGGGCGCCGTTCGATAGCGTAGCCGTGATCGATGCGCCGCGATGTGCCTTCAGGACGATTGTTTCTTCGATCCCTCGCGGGAAAGCTTGACCGGGAATCGGTACCGTGGAGCCCTGCAGTGGAAGCGTTCCGCCCGGCCAACGTTCGCTCGCCGAGACCACATTTTCTCTCGATGTTTCATTGGTGAAGGAAGCGACGTATTCCGAGCCTTCGCCGAGCGGAGACGGACGGGCTGAAGGCACGGCGCTGCGCGCACGGAGCGCGGGGATGACAACGATCCCGAGGCAAAGTACCGCAACGGCGATCTGCGATGTACGACGGCTCATGGAATAGCCTCCTTCCGCTTGCCTACTGCTACCCGCGAAGCTGCTCCTGGCTACGAGCGCAGCCCTCGCGTTGCGTCTTGATTCGCGGCTGAACAACGCGCAGGTGCGTCGCTGAAGAGAGGGATAGTAAGGTTGGTGAATGGCTTAGGTGAAGCGGAGCGAGCGAGGAGACGGAGATGCTGAAAGCGGGCGATCGGGTGTTCATTGACGGGAGCGCGGAAGAAGGCACCGTGAAGGAAGTTCACCCCCACGAGATCCTCGTGCGCGTGAAAACGACGCAGGGGCATGAAGACCGAAAGTATACGCACGAAGATTTGCGACTCGATCCGACGATGAACGAAGCGACCGGCTTCATCGATCACTGAACGTTTCCGCGGCTGAATCGTCGGCGCCGCGCTCGGCTACGTAGGCGGCAAGTTGCACGCGCGAAGCCATGCCCAGCTTTGCATAGATCGACGTCAGGTATTTTTCGACGGCCTTCTCGGTGATGGAGAGGCGCTTCGCCGCCGCGCGGTTGCCTTCACCCGAAGCGACGAGGCGTGCGAGTTCGCGCTCGCGCGGTGTCAGGACGCCTCCGCGCCGCGCGCCGCCCTCGCGCGCGATGCTCGCGCGTTCGAGCCGGCGAATCTCGCCGACGGCACCGATCTTCCGGTAGCACTGGAGCGCGCGTTTGCGGTCACCCGCGAGTTCGTCCGCTTGGGCTGCCAACCACGGCCAGCCGAGTGCGCCAAACTCTCGCGCTGCCGAGCGCGCGAGTTCTTTTGCGTCCGGGATGCTCGCGGCGGGCACGGCAGCGTCGAGCAGCGCGAGCAATGCACGGTTCACGCGGTCGTCTTTGCGCCCTGCAGCGTCTGCGACCAGTGAACGCACCCGGGTAATGAGCTCGGGCCGAAAGAGCGCGAGCGCTGCGATCGAAAACGTTTGATCGAACGGGGTTTCGAGCGCCGCGGCGGCACGTGCGAACAGCGCCTCAGCTTCGCGCTCGCGGCCGCCGCGCAGCAAGAGCGGGCCGAACGCACAGGCCAAGCGCACGAGAGCGCTGGTGTGGCCGCCGGAAACGGCTTCGGCGACGAGACCGAAATCGGGCGCACCCTCCGCTGCATCGTCTCCGAGCAGCAGTGCGAACCACGCTTCGAGGATCGCGCGCTCAACGCGCGAGGCGAACCGGTCGGGCGGCTGTGTTTCCCTTAGCAGCGAGCGTGCCGCTTCTAAATTCCCGGCGTGCAGCTCGAGCTGCGCCAGCCGCATGCGCTCGTGGTCGAGGTTCGAGCGGATCGCGCGCGCCAGCTCGAGCGCTCGCGTTTGGTACTCACGCGCGAGTACGGGTTCGCCGAGATTGAAAGCTTGCGAGGCGGCGTTGCTTAGCGCGATGCGCCGGTTGTCGGGAATCGCTTCGAGGCGCTCGAAGAGTGCGAAACCCCGCTCGAACGCGGCGCGCCACGGGGCCGGCTCGGCGCGCTGGGCATGCAACCCGCTTTTCAGAATAAAGCGCTCCGCCGCGAGTAAGGAAGCCGGATCGATGCCGGCTTCGTCGATCGCCTCGAGGCAAGTCCAAGCCTCGTCGACCCGGCGAGCGGACGCAAAAAGGAATCCGAGCCGCAAGAGAAGCCGATCGCGCACGGTCGGACTCGCGAGCGCCGCCCAGCGGCGACGCGTTCCGTCGAGCAGCGCAAGAGCGCCGTCGGAGCGGCCGTTCTCGTACATCGAGGCGGCCGTGAGCACGCTCGTAATAACGACGTCGTCGATCCGTTCGCAACGAGCGTAACGTTCGATCGCCGCCCGGTAGAACGAAAGCGCCCGGTCGATCCGGTCGGTGTACGTGCAGACCTGGCCTGCGGCAACCAGCACGCGTGCGACATCCTCGTCGGCCGTAAAACATTCCGAAGCGCGTTCGTACCAATCGGACGCGTCGTCGTATGCGTGCACGGCGCGGGCTGCTTCCGCGGCGGCGACGCAATACGGAGCGGCACGCTCGAGGCGCCCGGCATGCCAGAAGTGGTGCGCCAGGCTTTCCGCATGGCGTCCGGCATCTGCTCGCGCGGCGATCGTCTCGCCGATGCGGCCGTGCAAGCTGCGCCGTTCTTCCGCAGGGATCTCCGCGTAGACGATATCGCGCAGCAGACTGTGCCGGAAGCGGTAGTCGCTCGAGCCCTCAGCGCCCGGTTCGAGAAGCCCGAGATTCACAAGCTCCAGCAGCGCTTTCGTTTCCCGCTCGTCCGCCGCCGGCGAGAAAATGGAGCGAACGATCTCGAGATCGAAACGGCGGCCGAAGAGAGCCGCCTGCAAGAGCAAGGTGCGTGCAGCCGCGGAACACAACTCGAGGCGGTCGCGTACGGCTGCGTGCAGTGAGACGGGCATCGAACTTGCCGAGACGCGCTCGCCCGCCTCGAAATGATCGATTGCGTAGCGCAACAGCTCTTCGGCGAAGAAAGCATTCCCGTCGCAGCGCCGGCGCACGTCGTCCAGCAGTGCGGCCGGCAATGAAGCGCGACCGCTGAGCGCGTTCCGAAGTAATTCCGAGACGTCTTTGGCGACGAGAGGCCTCAGGTTGACGAGCGAAATCGTGTGCTCGCGCAAGAGGCGCCCGATCAACGAAAAGTTCGGATGCGACGGCACGATCTCGCCGGCGCGATACGTCCCGACGAAGAGCAGCCGGCGCGAGTTCGCGCGCTCGCAGAGGGCGTGCAGAACTTGCAGCCCCTCGCGATCGGCCCAATGGAGATCCTCGAGCACGATCACGGTCGTGCCGGCCGCGGCCACCCGGTCGAACGCTTCGACCAAGGCCGCCATGTACTCGCGCCTCGAACCCGCCGCAAGCTCGTTTGGGAGCCGCGTGGAGCGGGTGTCGAGGTGCGCGAGGATGTCGAGCAGCGGTTCCAGCGGGCGCTGCGCGAACTCGCGGTAAGCGCCGATCGCAATCCGGGTGGTGCGGCGCGGAAGCCGAGCGCAGAACTCGCGCACGAGCCGCGATTTCCCGATGCCGGCATCACCGCTGACGAAGACGATGCCGCCGCGCCCCGCGGCCGCCTCGCGCCGTCGCGCGAGCAGGTGCTCGAGCTCGGACGATCGTCCAAGAAACGTACGAAAAAGAACCGGCGTCGAAACCACGGCCGAGCAAAAATTCGGCGGAATTGAGGAGAACCCCCCACTTCGTTCAACGGCGGGCAGCGGCGGGTCAGGCCGTCGCCGGGTGCGAATCTTGCGGCAATCATGAACGTGCTTGACCGGCTCGAGACGACCTTGCGCGTTAGCGGCGGCGTGCTGCTTTCCGGTTCGATCGAAACCCATGGTGCGAAGAACGCCGCACTTCCGATCATGGCCGCCGCTTTGCTTGCGAAGACGCCGGTCACGCTGCACCGGGTACCGCGCATCACCGACGTGTCGGTCATGTGGCAACTGCTCGAAGCGCTCGGCGCACGCGTGCGCTCCGAAGGCAAGAACACGATCACGATCGATGCGAGCGACATCTCGACCTACCGCGCTCCCTACGCGCTCGTGCGCAAGCTGAACGCGTCATTCGATCTGGTTGGACCGCTGCTCGGACGCTTCGGGCGCGCGGAGGTGCCGTTGCCGGGCGGCTGCATGCTTGGCACCCGCGCCACCGACATGCACGAGCAGGCCTTCCGAGCGCTCGGCGCCGAGGTATCGAACGCGCACGGCTATCTGATCGCCAAGAAAAAGCGCGCGTCGCTGACGGGCGGTGAAGTCGACTTTCGCCAGCCGAGCGTAGGTGCCACGAAGAATGCGATGCTCGCGGCCGTGCTTGCGAAGGGAACGACGACGCTGCGCAACGTGGCCATGGAGCCGGAAGTCGTCGACCTTGCAAACTTTTTGAATGCGATGGGTGCAAAGATCGCCGGTCACGGCACCGACACGATCGTGATCGACGGTGTGCGCGAGTTGCGCGGCGTGGAATACGAAGTGATTCCCGATCGCATCGTTACGGGAACGCTGCTGTTGTCGGGCTGCGCGACGCGAGGTGACGTGACGGTCCGCCGTTGTTGCCCACAGCACCTTGAAGCACTGATGCTCAAACTTACCGAGTGCGGCGCGCGGATCACGACCGGCAGCGATTGGATCCGCGTGCAGGCGAGCGGTCTCACCGGCGGGACCGACGTGCTGACGGCGCCGCATCCTGGCTTTCCGACCGATCTGCAGCCGCCGATGCTGAGTTTTCTGTGCACGGTGCCGGGGACGAGCGTCGTGGAGGAGACGATCTTCAACGCGCGCTTTTCATACGTCAATGAACTAACGCGCATGGGAGCCGACATCCGGGTGGCAATGGAGAACAACACCGCGCTCATCAAGGGCGGCTCGCCACTTTCCGGCGCCCCGGTCGAAGCACCCGATATCCGCGCCGGCGCGGCGCTGGTCGTCGCCGGCCTTGCAGCGCAGGGCGACACCGAGATCATCGGCCTCGAATACGTCGACCGCGGCTACGAGCGTTTAGAGGAACTCCTCTCTGCCCTCGGCGGAAAAGTTCAGCGAGCGAGCGGGGTTACCGCTTCTCCGGAACCTCTTGGCACCTACGAGACGACCGCGTATCCAAAGGTAGTCTAGGCCCCGCGAGCAATCACCGGAAGCGGGCCGCGACGCTGACGCGGCCTTTGTTAGTAAGTGGCTTCGTGGGGCTCAATGGATATCGGGATCGATCTTGGCACCGCAAACGTGCTGGTCTACGTCAAAGGAAAGGGCATCGTTTTACGCGAGCCGTCCGTCGTCGCGAAGGACGTGCGGACGAATCGAACGCTCGCGGTCGGTGAGGAAGCCCGGCAGATGCTCGGCCGCACGCCGAGCAACATCCAAGCGATTCGACCGCTTCGCGACGGCGTGATCGCCGACTTCGAAGTGACCGAAGCGATGCTCAATTACTTTATCAAAAAGGTAACCCGCAGCCGCTCGTTCTGGGATAGTCTTTGGCATCCCAAGCCCGCCGTCGTCATCTGCGTTCCCGCCGAGATCACGAGCGTCGAAGAGCGCGCCGTGCGCGATGCCGCCAAGCTCGCCGGCGCCCGCAGCGTCGAGATCATCGAGGAGCCGATGGCCGCCGCAATCGGGGCCGGCCTGCCGATCGACGGTCCGAGCGGCAACATGGTCGTCGACATCGGCGGCGGCACGACCGACGTCGCGGTCATATCGCTCGGAGGCATCGTCGTTTCGCAGTCGTTGCGCGTGGCGGGCAACAAACTCGACGAAGCGATCATCCGTCACATTCGCCGCGTCTACAATCTGATGATCGGCGAACGCACCGCCGAAGAAATCAAGATTCGCATCGGCAGCGCCTACCGGCTCGACCAGGAACTCGTGATGGAAATTCGCGGGCGCGATTTGATCAACGGTCTGCCGAAGACCGTAAAGATCACAAGCGAAGAAGTCCGTGAAGCGCTTTCAGAGCCGCTGCAGTCGATCGTCGAGGCCGTCAAAGCCGTCCTCGAGAAGACGCCGCCGGAATTGGCCGCCGACATCATCGACCGCGGCATCATCCTGACCGGCGGCGGTGCGCTCTTGCGCGGGCTCGACACGTTGCTCGGTGAGGTAACGGGCATCCCCGTCATCATCGCGGACGACCCGCTTTCGTGCGTCGCCATTGGAACCGGGCTGCGCGTCCGGATCTAACTCCCGGTCAGCATCAAGATGCGCGTTCTCGATTCGCGAACGCTACGGCCCGGAGCGATCGCGGACGCCGTGGCCGGATACGTGCAGCGCGGCGGCAGCGTCATTTTTCCGACCGACACCGTGTATGGCATCGGCAGCGATCCGGTCATCCCCGCGGCCGTCGAACGCATCTTTGTATTGAAGGGGCGACCCCGCGACAAGCCGCTCTCCTTGCATTTTGGTTCCGTCGAAGAGCTGCTCGAGTATGCGCCCGGCAACGTAGCGGCGGCTTTGCTGGCGGAGAAATTCTTGCCCGGCGCGCTGACGCTCATCGTGAGGCGCCCGGCCTACGTGGACGCTAGCGTGACGGTGGGCCTCGGCTCCGTCGGCTTGCGCGTGCCCAGACACGAACTCTGCCGCCTGATCTTGGAACGCTGCGGGCCGCTGGCAGCCACCAGCGCCAACCTGAGCGGAGCGCAAGCCTTTACCGGGGAGGGTTTCGCCAGCGACCTACCGGCCGCCGATGTCTTCGTTGACGACGGACCGACGCCGCTCGGGGCCGAATCAACGATCGTCGACGTCTCGACGGAACGGCCGCGCCTCGTGCGCGAAGGAGCGATCAGCGTGGCGAAGCTGGAAGAAGTTGTGGGGGTGCTCGAACGCAGCAGCGTCCGCGTTGCCCCGGAAAAAGGAAGCGAGCGCTGATGCCGTCCGGTACGAAGCTCGGCATTCTCTGCGTCGCAGCGCTGTTGTTCGGCTTGGGCGCGGCAGCTCCGCAAAACCCCGACACGGCCGGCGATATTGCAAGCCACATCGTGGGCTTCGATCACATCCAAACGGACAAGGTCGGCTACGACCTCAACACCGGGGATTTTTCGCTACCCGAGCCCTTCACGGCCGAACGCCAAGGCACGACGATTTCGGCGGATCAGGGCAACGGCAATTCTAAGCAAAAGCTGATGCACGCCAAAGGCCACGTTGTCTTGCATCAGACGCGCCAGATCGAAAACCACGGACAGACGACGCAAGTGACGCAGCGTCCCTCGACCCTGACCTGCGATAAGCTCGACGTCGACGGCTTGCGCAAGATATACGTCGCGACCGGAAACATGCACTTTACGCAGGAAGGTGGCCGCGAAGCAAACTCGGATACGGCAGTTCTGGACGATGCGAACCATCATCTCCACATGCAAGGGCACGTCCATGTCCGCAACGGCGAAGCGACGATCGACGCCGATACGCTCGACTACGACACGCTGAGCGGAGAGCTGCTCGGCAACGGCAATGTGACGATCACCTCGCCGATCGAATCGCCGCCGCCCGGACTGGCGCCGGCGCCGAGGAAGAAACGCCGCGGTCTCCTATGAACTCGTCGCGGAGCGTCGGCCTCTTTGAGAAGGACGCGCCCGCGCCGCTCGCCGCCCGCATGCGGCCGCACACGCTGGCGGAATACGTCGGCCAGCAACACATCATCGGTCCCGGTCGCGCGCTGCGGCGCGCGATCGAAGCCGACACCGTCCCTTCGCTGATCCTGTGGGGTCCGCCCGGCACCGGTAAAACGACGCTCGCCGAAGTGATCGCGCACGCCACGCAGTCGAATTTCGTGGCGATCTCCGCGGTCAGTTCCGGCGTCGCCGAGTTGCGTGCAATCGTCGCCGATGCCGGCCGAGCGCGCACCGTCGGCAAACGGACCGTGCTCTTCATCGACGAGATTCATCGCTTCAACAAAGCGCAGCAAGACGCCGTTCTTCCCTACGTCGAAAACGGCACGATCACGTTGATCGGTGCGACGACCGAGAACCCGTCGTTCGAAGTGAACTCCGCCCTCCTTTCGCGCTCGCGCGTGTTCGTGCTGCACGCGCTCACCGACGAAGAGATCGAACTGATCGTGCGCCGTGCCCTCGAAGACCGGGAACGCGGCCTTGGCGGATGGCAGGTCCGGCTCGACGAGGATGCGCTCGAAGCGCTCGTGCGTCTGGCCAACGGCGATGCGCGAGTTGGGCTCGGAACACTCGAATTTGCAGCGGCCGCCGCCGAGCCGAGCGAGTCGGGCGAGCGCCACATCGACCGGGCGCTCGTGGCCGATGCCTTGCAGCGCCGCATCGTTTCGTACGACAAGAAGGGTGACAACCACTACGACGTCATCAGCGCCTTCATAAAGTCGGTGCGCGGGAGCGATCCGGACGCCGCCGTGTACTGGCTTGCGCGCATGTTGGATGCAGGCGAAGATCCGCTCTTCATCGCGCGGCGCATCGTGATCTTAGCCTCGGAAGACGTGGGCCTGGCCGATTCGCGCGGTCTGCAAGTGGCGATGACCGCGCAACAGGCGGTCCATTTCGTCGGCATGCCCGAGGGGTTCTATCCGCTCGCGCACGCGACGTTGTATCTGGCGACCGCGCCGAAATCGAATAGCGTGGGTCGCGCGTATGCGGCCGCACTGGCCGACGTCACCGAGACACGGAACGATCCGGTACCGCTCAATCTGCGAAACGCGCCGACCCAGCTGATGCAGAAGCTCGGCTACGGCGGCGGCTACCGCTACGCTCACGAAGATTACGCCTTCGCCGGCGCTACGGGCGATCTGCCTCCGGCCGACCGGCTCGAGGACTACTTACCGGAAAATCTGCGCGAGCGCGCCTACTTCGAGCCCGGCGAACAAGGTGAGGAGGCGAAGCTACGTGCGTGGATCGACGCGCGGCGTTCAGCCGGCCTCGGCGATACGCTCTAGCTGGTCGGAGGCACGCTCGCTCAGCCAGGCGATGAATTGCTCCTCGAACAGCGGCTTCGCAAACAGGTAGCCCTGAGCTGACCCGCAGGCCCGCTCGACCAGGCCGTGACGCTGCTGTTCGGTCTCGACGCCTTCGGCGACGACGTCGACGCCGAGATGCCGTGCGAGCGTCAAGAGCATCTGGACGATCGGCATGTTGCCGAGTGCGCCGCCGTCTCCCGATACGAACGAACGATCGATCTTGAGCGTGTCGATCGGCAACTCGTGCAGGTAGCGCAGCGAAGAATAGCCCGTACCGAAGTCGTCGATGCAGATCTTCACGCCGAGGCGGCGCAACTCGTCGAGCGCGGCGGCAGCCTGGGCTTTGGTTTCGAGCAGGCCGCTTTCGGTGAGCTCGAGCGTGAGGCGCGGCGCGGAGATCGCGCTCCGGGCAAGCGCATCGCGCACGTCACGAACGACGTCGCCTTTGCGCAACTGCGCGACCGAAAGATTGACGCTGGCATGAAGACCGCCCAAACCGAGCGAGTCGAGCCGGCGCAGCAGCGCGCACGATTCTTCGAGCGCAAAGCGCCCGAGCGTGCAGATGACGTCGCTCTCTTCGGCAACCGGTATGAAGTCGGTGGGCGGCACGGTGCCGAGGGTTGGGCTCGTCCAGCGCATGAGCGCTTCGAATCCGCACACGGCACCACTGTCGAGTTCGACGATCGGTTGGTAGGCGACCCGGAACTCGCGGCGGGAGATCGCCGCGGGCAACTCGGTCATCATGCGCATCTGCGCGAGCATCCGGTCGTGCATCGCAGCGTTGAACGCGACCGCGTTGTCACGCCCGAGCTTCTTGGCGGCGTACATGGCGAGGTCGGCGTCCCGCAGCACCTGCTCGGCGTCGGGGTACGGGCTGAGGTCGTCGACGATACCGATGCTGGCGGAGAGCGAGACGGCTTTGGCATCGACGGTCATCGGCGCGAGCAGTTCTTGCCGGATGCGTTCGGCAACCATCGCCGCTCCGGCGGCGTCGCGGATGCCGCCGGCGAGGATTGCGAACTCGTCGCCGTGCAGGCGGGCGACGAGATCTCCGGGGCGCGTTGCCGCGCGCAGGCGCTCGGCTGCGACGATCAAGGTGCGGTTGCCCGCGCGGTGTCCCATCGTGTCGTTGACCATCTTGAAGCGGTCGAGATCGACGAAGAACACGGCGTGTGATGCGGCGGCGATCGGATTGCGCAAGAGTTCTTCGAGCTGACCGATGAAGAACATGCGATTCGGCAACGACGTCAGATGATCGTGGACGGCAGCGTGGCGGAAATGGTCGTCGAGCGCTTTGCGTTCGGTGATGTCCTCAACGATTGCAATCGCGGAAACTTCCTCCGAACGGGGCACGTCGACCGAAGAGACGGTAATCCGCGACCAGCGCAGCTGACCTGAGGCAGAATTGAGCTGAATCTCGAACTGAAAGGTCGTGAGGTCGCCGTGGAGCAATTCGCGGAAGCGCGCGTCGCCTGCAGCGATCAAGCCCGGCGTTTCTTCGCCCAGCATGCGCAGCAGCGAGGGATTGCGCTTGATGACGGCGCCTTCCGAATCGAGCAGCGCGATGCCCATCTGCGAACGATCGAAGACCGCATCGAATTGCGCTTCGGTCAACATGCGCGCATGCTCCGCCTCGCGCTGGCCGAGTTCAGCGGCCATCGTGCGCGCTTCGTTTTGCAAGCGCGCCAGTTCGCGCCTGTCGCGTCGCGCGATCAGCGCAGCGGCCCAGGCCGCCAAAAGGAAAACGATCGTGACGAGCGCGGCAGCCAAAAGATCGAACGCCCAGAGGCTCGCCTGAACGTCGCTTTCGATGCGCTCGATTTGCTGAACGCTTTGGCGGGCTAACAGGTCAACTAAAGTGGCGGTCGACCGAGCCAGCGTGCGCCGCTCCGCGGTGAGGCGCAGAGCATCCTCGGGCTTCGTACGGCCGATCAGCATCGAGTCGAGGTCGTGCTCTAAGGCATCGGCTGCGCCCAGTGCCCGGTGCCACGGGGCTTCGAGCGCCAAGCGCGCCTTAGGGTCCTCGCCAAAAGCGCCTTCCATGTCGTTTGCCAGCGTGTCGGCGAAGCCGCGCGCGAGCGCGAGTTGGCCGGCGACAAGAATCCGCTCGCGAACGGTCGGTTCGCCGTGCTTGGTCGCCTGGTCCATGGTCGCGCTGGCGGCTTCGACCGGCGCGAACAGCCGGTAATATGAATTGTCGAGGGCGTCGCCGACATCGGCCAGGGCGACGTGCGATTCGAACGAGAGACGCGAGCCGTCGGAGACCGCGTCGAGGCTGCGGCCCGACACTTGCTCGAGAGAGACGAAACGGCTGCCGTCCGGACCGGCGAAGAGACGTTCGGCTGCGGCGCGCATGTTGCCGGTGGCAGGCACGGTGGACGGTACGCTCGCAGCCAGGTCGGCGCTGGCGCGCTCGAGGGCTGCGAGCTGCGCTCCGGCGGGGCCGGCGGCAGACGGCAACGGCGGGCTCTGGGCCGCGTTGACGAAGCGGTCGGCCTCGGCCATCCAGCGAACGGCCGCAGCCTCGTTTCCGAGCTGGCCCAGTTCGACCTGGACGCGCGAGTGATGCCAGACGGCAGTGCCCACGATTGGGACCGACATCGCGCAGGCAAGAGCCCCCAGCCGAAAGGCCAGAGGCGAAAGGAATTGGTAGCGTCGGGTACTATTGCCGGCGTGTTTCACGGTACTTTTCGTGTATCGGCAACATTCGGCGCGGCTTCGGCGTATAGGTGAACCGATGGCATCACGAATCTATGCCGACCACGCCGCGACGACGCCGGTTCGGGAGGAAGTCCTGGCGGCAATGCTGCCATATTTTGGTGCCGGCGGCTTCAACGCGAGCTCGCTGCACGCCGAGGGACGGGCAGCCCGCCAAGCGCTAGATGAGGCCCGGAGCCTCGTGGCGCGGCTTCTCGGAGCCCGGCCGCGAGAGATCGTTTTCACCGGTAGCGGCTCCGAAGCGGACAACCTGGCAATCTTGGGTGCGGCGCGGGCCCTGCGAGCAAAGGGAAGGCACGTTGTGACCGCCCTCACAGAGCATCACGCGGTCTTACTTGCGGCCGCCGCGCTGCGCAGCGAAGGCTTCGAAGTCACCGAACTCCCGGTCGATCCGGCCGGCCGCGTGTCGGATGAGGACTTCGCGTGGGCCCTGCGCCCTGACACGGTGTTGGCCTCGTTGATGCTCGCCAACAACGAGCTCGGCACGCTGCATCCGATCGAACGCTTGGCGCGGATTGCGCGCTCGCGCGGCGTCCTCTTTCATACCGATGCCGTGCAGGCACCGGGCCGGGTGGCGCTCGACGTCGACGTGCTCGGCGTCGATTTGCTGGTTTTAACGGCCCACAAGTTCTACGGCCCCAAGGGCGTCGGTGCGCTCTACGTTCGCTCGGGGACGGCGCTCGAACCGCTTGTGCTCGGCGGCGGCCAGGAGGCCGGCCTGCGCGCCGGGACCGAGAACGTGGCCGGCATCGTCGGCTTCGCCCGAGCGCTGGAACTCGCGGTGGCCGAGTTGCCGCGGGAAGCGCCCCGCCTCGCGATGCTGCGAGACCGCTTCGAAGCGGTGCTCGGCGAGCAAATTGCCGGCATTCATATCAATGGCGCCGGGGCGGAACGCTTGCCCAACGTCTCGAGCATTGCCTTTGAAGGCGTCGACGCGACCACGCTGCTGGTGCGCCTCGACCTCGACGGGGTGGCGGTTTCAGCCGGCAGCGCTTGTGCGGCGGGCTCGACCGAGCCGAGCCACGTCATCGCAGCGATCGGCGGGCCGGCATGGGCGCGCACCGGCACGATTCGCTTCTCTTTCGGGAAGCTCACGAGCGAGCAGGACGTGGAACGCTTGGCGAAGATGCTACCCGAAGCCGTAGCCGCGCAACGTGTCGGCGATACCAATTTGGGTACATCGGTAACTGCGGCCCGGTGACGAGCCGCGCGGAGGTATGCTTTTGACCGTTGAGACGATCGAATGGTGGTCGATCGGGGTCGGACTCGGCGTTTTGTTTATCGGGCTCGGGATTTTCATCTTGTGCATCCGGGCAGGCCAGCTTTTGGCTCGCTTCGACAAGACCCTCGATGAAATCGACCGCCAGATTCCGGCCCTATCCGCGCCGATCGCAACGACGCTCACCCATGTGGGCGGTATCGCCGATACGGCGGATGCGACGATCGCTCGCCTCGGCGTCGCGGTCGGCCAGCTGGAGAACGTGGCAGCCGGTGCCACCAAGACGGCAAATACGATTGGTGCGGTCGTGGCTAACGTCACCTCGACGATGCGCAAGCCAAAAACAGAAACGGCGGCCGGCGAGTCGATATAGAAGATGATGGAGCAAAAAAGCGGTAATTTCCTGACCGGCCTCCTGACCGGAGCGCTGGTCGGCGCTTCGCTCGCCATGGTTTTGGGGCCAGTGGACGGGCAAGAGACACGCGACCTCCTGCGTGCGAAGGCCCGAGAGGGTGCCGCCCGGACCGATGAATCCCCCGTCTTTACCCCAGCAAACGAGATCTAGGAGAAAGCTTGGACATCAAAGTGCACGTCCGCGAATCCGACGACGATGCCTACGTCGTCGAATTGGGTGGCGAGATCGACGTCTATACGTCCCCGAAAGTGAAGGATGCGATCACCGAATTGATCGATCAGGGACACTACAATCTCGTGATCAACTTAGAGAAGGTTCGGTACATCGATTCCACGGGTCTCGGCGTGCTGATCGGTGGGCTCAAGCGCGTGCGCGAGCACGGCGGTACGGTGAACCTCGTCTGCACCAACCCGCAGATCAAGAAGATCTTCGACATCACCGGGCTCGTCAAGATATTCGGTATCTTCGACGATGAGGCGGGAGCGAAGAAGGCCTTAGCGTGAACGCTATCGAGACTGGCGCCGAACATCTTGGCACGGTCGAACTGCGCATTCCGGGGAAACCCGAGTGGGTCGCGGTCGCGCGCCTCGCGGTCGCTGCAATCGCCAACCGCTTGCCGTTCTCGGTCGAGGAGATCGAGGACCTCAAGCTCGCGATTGCCGAGGCCTGCACGATTTGCATCCAACAAGGGGCCGGCATTCAGACGATCGACATCACTTGCGAGGCATCTACTTCCCACTTGCGGGTTGAAGTGCGCGACGACCGGCGTCGCACGCGTGACGCCGGTGCAAACGCGCGGCGACCGTCGATCACCGGGGTCGAAGCCGAAGGCCTCGGCATCTTTTTGATTCAAGCGCTGATGGACAATCTCGAATACAGCGCCGATCCCCAGCTCGGCACGGAGCTGGTCATGACCAAACGCGTCGATTCGTAACTTCATGGATGCGACTCCTCGCGCCGAGGAAGAGCGCTGGGACCGTGCGAGGACGCGCGAGGCGTTCGCGGACCTTGCGAAGGCCCGCGCCGCGGCCCATGCGGTCGACTCCGAGCGGTTACGTGACGATTTAGTGGTCGCGCACCTCAATCTGGTGCGCTACCTCGCGGTCAAGTTCGCCAACCGCGGCGAAGCTCTCGACGATCTCATACAAGTCGGCACCGTCGGCTTGATCAAAGCGATCGACCGCTTCGACCTCGAACGCGGCGTCGAGTTTACGACCTATGCGACGCCCACGATCGTCGGGGAAATCAAACGGTATTTCCGCGACAAAGGCTGGGCCGTCAAGGTTCCGCGGCGCCTGCAGGAGCTGAACCTCAGCGTCAACCGCGCAATCGAGAAACTCACCGTCTCGCTCGGACATTCGCCGACCGTCAAGGAGCTGGCCGATCACCTCCACGCTTCCGAAGAAGAGATTCTTGAAGCGCAGGAACTCGGTCAGGCCTACAACCTCCTTTCCCTCGACACCGAAGTGACCGGTGAAGGCGACAAGAACGCGCAGACGCTGGCCGACTACATCGGCAAGATCGATCCTTCGCTAGCGAACCTCGAAGACCGCACGAACCTCGAGCGGGCCTTCGAAGTGCTGTCGCGCCGGGAGCGGATTATCTTGTTTCTGCGCTTCTACGAGTCGATCTCGCAGACGGAGATCGCCAAGCGCCTTAACGTCTCGCAAATGCACGTGTCGCGGCTGCAGCAGAAGGCGCTCGAAAAGCTCCGCGACGTACTGATGGAAAAGTGAGCGGGCCGGGCCCGCGCTTGCAAAAATCCTTGACGGACGGTCAGGCGCCGCTATACTGGGAAGCGTGAGCGCGCAAGTTGTCGGCATCCTCTGTGGCATCTTCTCGATCGTGGCCGCCGCCGTGATTTACTGGGGCGGATTGAGCGAGCAGGCCCGCGCCTCGCGCCAGTACGCCGAGCGCCTGGAGCAGCGCTAGGCCTTCCCCGGCCGCAGCCGGAAGAGCACTCTGGCCATGAGGTTCTCGAGTCAAGAATTACGGCGCTCGTTCGTCGATTTTTTCGTTTCTAAGGGCCACGCGCACGTCGCCTCGGCGTCCCTCGTGCCCGATGAGATGTCGACCACCCTGTTCACGATCGCCGGTATGGAACAGTTCGTACCGGCCTTCCTCGGCGAAGTGCCGCCGCCCGCCCCGCGCGCGGTGACGGTGCAGCGCTGCCTGCGCGTTGCGGGCGCGAAATCGGACATCGAGAACGTCGGCCGCACCGGCCGGCATGGCACGTTTCTCGAGATGCTCGGGAACTTTAGTTTCGGCGACTACTACAAACGCGATGCGATCGTTTGGGCTTGGGAGTACCTGACCCAGAGTCTGGGCCTCGATCCCGCGAAGTTGTACGTGACCGTCCACGTTTCGGACAAGGAAGCTGCGCGCTTGTGGGAGCGCGAAGTGGGGCTCGAGCCCGCGCGGATCACGCGCTTCGACGAAGACAATTTCTGGACGATGGGGCCGACCGGTCCGTGCGGTCCTTCGAGCGAAATTTTTTACGATACGGGTCCGCAATACGCGGCGGGCCCGGGCGACACCGGACCGAACCTCGGCAACCGCTACGTCGAGCTTTGGAATCTCGTTTTCCAGCAGTACAATCGCGCAGCCGACGGCTCCCTTGCGGAGTTACGGACGAAGAACATCGATACGGGCGCCGGCTTCGAGCGTCTGCTCGCCGTGACGAACGGCAAGGCATCGATGTATGAGACCGATCTCTTCCTCGATCTGATCGCAGCCCAGCCCGTCGTCGGTCATTCCACGCTTTCGTTCGATGAGCGGATCGTGCGGCGGCGGATCATCGCCGACCACGCGCGCGCCGTGACCTTTCTGGTTGCCGACGGCGTCTATCCCTCGAACACCGATCGCGGCTACGTGTTGCGCTTTCTTGCGCGCCGCGCGATCCGCAACGGCAAGCTGCTCGGCTACCCGGCCGGTTTCCTGACGGCCCTCGTGCCGGCGGTCGTCGCGTCGCTCGAGTCGGGTTATCCCGCCTTGCGCGCGTCGGTCGAGCGCATCGAACAAGCGATCGGGTCCGAGGAGATCGCTTTCAACCGAACGCTCGAGCGCGGCAGCGAAATGCTCGCCGAGCTGCTCGAGACGGCGAAGCGCGCCGGAACCCCGCTCGCCGGGAGCGACGTCTTTGCGCTGCACGATACGTATGGTTTTCCCTCCGAGTTGACGCGCGAGGTTGCCTCCGAAGCCGGCGTCGAGGTCGACTTGGCGGGTTTCGAAGCGGCGATGGAAGAGCAGCGCGAGCGCGCACGCGCTGATGCACTGAGCAAACGCGCGGTCGTGAGCGTTGCCGAGATTCCCGCGGTCGTCTCCGAGTTCACGGGCTACGAAGGCCTAGAGAGCGACGGCGTCGTTGTGGCGATCGTGTTGGGCGGTGCAACGGTCGATCATGCCGACGACGGCGATGAAGCGCAGCTGCTGCTCGACCGCACCTCGTTTTACGCCGAGAAGGGCGGTCAGATCGGCGATCGCGGCGTGATCGAACTGGTGCAGAACGACGGCACGATCGTGACCTTTCGCGTGCTCGACACGCAGTTCGCGGGCGAGGCAATCGCTCACCGCGGCGTCGTTTCGGGCGGGGCGATCGCGGTCGGCGATACGGTGCATACAGCCGTGGATCCGCTGTGGCGTCAAGAGATCCGGCGCCATCACACGAGCGCTCATCTCTTGCAACGAGCGCTAAAGGATGTGCTCGGCGATGAGGTTGCGCAGGCGGGCTCCTGGGTCGGCGTCGACCGTATGCGCTTCGATTTTCGTTCGCCGGGGGGCGCACTAACGACAACGCAAAAGCGCGATGTCGTTTCGGTGGTCAACGCCCTGATTCGCGACGACCATCATCAGGTCACGAACGTGATGACACCCTCCGAAGCAGCGGCCTCGGGAGCGATCTCGATGGCCGGAGAAAAATACGGCGACGCCGTGCGCGTCGTGCACTTTGGTCCGTCGGTGGAATTCTGCGGCGGGACGCACGCCCACACGACGGGCGAACTCGGCATGTTCGTGATTCTCAGCGAGTCGTCGATCGGCAGCGGTATCCGGCGCATCGAGGCGGTCGTCTCGAAGGCGGCCGAGGCATTCGTGCTCGATCAGCAAGACTTGATCGGGACGCTCGCGGAGTCGCTTTCGACGAGTCCGGCGGAGCTGGCCGAACGGGTCGACCGTTTGCAGAGCGACGTACGCGACATGCAGAAGGCCTTGGCCGAGATCAAGGGCCGCTTGGCATCCGCCGACGCCGCGACCTACGCCGAGCACGCCGAGGATATCGGCGGCAAGCGCGTTGTCGCAAAGGTCGTGCCGGAAGCCAATGCTGAATCACTGAAGCATCTGACGAGCGCGATTCGGGCGCGGCTGCGCAGCGGCGTTATCGCGCTCGCCGGAACCGACGGCGGTACCGCTTCGCTCGTCGTGTCGGTCAGCGACGATTTGGTTGCGGCCGGCGTGCATGCCGGTAACCTGTTGAAAGCTGCTGCTCCGCTCGTCGGCGGTCGCGGCGGAGGCCAAGCCGGATACGCTCAGGGCGGCGGCAAGAACGCGACGGGTGCGCGGGCCGCGCTCGATGCAATCGTCGGCGCGTTACAAGCGTGACGCTGCCGGTGCTCGCCTTCTCGCTGCTTGTGGCGCTCGCTGCCGGGGGCGCGCGCACGGCCGATGCGCCCGCGCTCGAGACCTCCCAGTCCCCCGCGACCGTGCTCGCACGCTATGCGCGAGCGATCGCGAAGCAGCCGCAGCCGAAGGCCGTCTCCTTTGTCTACGCGATGGAACAGCTCGGGCCGCGTGACATCGCCCAGACCCATCGCGTCTACCGTTCGGGCCGTAGCGAGCGCGACGAGACGCTCGCCGTCGACGGGGTCGCGCTCACGCAACCCTCGATTCGCATTCTGACCAATCGCAACAACCGCTATGCGATCGACGTGGTCGCGCCCAATCTCGCGGCCTACGTTTTCAAGTTCAGCGACCTGCTGCGCGGCCCAAACGGTGACGCTTTTGTCTTTCGGACGGAGCCGCGCGCTGCTCGCGCCTTCACGGTCAGCGAAGTCGAGATCGACGGCCACACCTACCTGCCGGCCGCGATCCGTTTTCGTATTGCGGGTAACGGCGCGCATGGGAGCGGCGAACTGCTCTACGGCCGCACGGATATCTACTGGGTCGTGCGCGAGGCCCGTGTCAGCGCGCATCTGCATGACGGTTCCCTTGCGCGCGAGCACATCGTCTGGTCGAACTATCAGTTCCCTCCCTCTCTTCCGCCCTCAACCTTCGTATCGCCGCGAAGCGGGCCCACACCCGAAGCGGCGCTTCCCACCGTACCGGAGCCCGGCGCACTGCCTTAGGTAGGCGGGGCTGCGCGCGCGACGCGCGTGAGGGCAATTTGACGCGGCGGATCGGAATCGAGGAAATCGGGCTCTTGACCCGAGAATCTGTGCTTAAGAAAATTTCTTGCGGTGGCACCGGGTCTTGCGGTCGTCACCTGAGTCGGGAGGGACCATGGAAACCAAAGAGGCGCAACGGACGACGGCCAATCCCTACACCGCGCGACCCTGGCTCAGTTCGTACTCGAAGACACAGCCGCAGTCGATCGAGGTCGACTATCCGGACGCGCTCGCCATGTTCAAGGCGGCGGTCACTCGCGCTGCAGACCGTCCCGCGATCCGCTATTTCGATGGAACGCTCACGTATCGACAGGTCGACGAACAGAGCGACGCGCTGGCAGTAGCCCTCATCAAGCGCGGCTTTGCACCCGGCGACCGGCTAGGTCTCTATCTGCAAAACGTTCCACAGTTCATCATCGGCGAACTCGCGGCTTGGAAAGCGGGCGGCATCGCGGTCTCGATCAATCCGATGAACAAGGCGCGCGAACTCGAGGCGCTCTTGAATGATTGCGGTGCGAAGGCGCTGATCTTGCACCGTCATCTCTATCGTGACGTCGCCGCCGGTGTGTTGCCGAAGCTCGGCCACCCGGTGCTGCCGATCCTCACTTCCGAGCGTGAATATCAGACGCGGAACGACGAACGAATTCTTCCGCCCGAAACGGCGCCGATCGAGGGGACGGTCGAGTTTTCGCAACTTATCGCCGACAACGCGGGCGCGAAGCCCCCCGCGGTCACCTACGCGAAGGACGACATCGCGTTGATCGTTTACACGTCGGGGACGACCGGTGTGCCGAAAGGTGCCATGAACACACATGGCAACATCGGCTTCACCGCGCAAGTCTATCGTGACTGGATGGGCAACGAAGAAGGCATGCCGGTCTATGCGCTGGCGCCGCTGTTTCACATCACCGGGCTGATCGGTCACATCGCGCTAGCCCAGATCAATGCAGCGCCACTCGGCCTCAGTTATCGTTTCGAACCGAGCGTTACGCTGCAAGCGATTCGCGAACTGCAGCCCGTCTATACGATCGGCGCGATCACCGCGTTCATCGCGATGATGCATCATCCCGACGCCAAGCGCGAAGACCTCGCGTCGCTGCGCCGCGTCTATTCCGGCGGTGCGGCGATTCCGCCGAGCGTCGTCGAACAGTTCGAAGCAAAATTCGGCCACACGATTCACAACGGCTACGGTCTCACCGAGTCGACCTCGCCTGCGACCGTCACCCCACTGTTCGTGAAGAGCCGGCTCGACCCGATCTCAGGTTCCCTTTCGATTGGTGTTCCGACCTACAACACCGACGTAGCGATTCTCAACGAAGACGGCAGCTACGCACCGATCGGCGAGGTCGGTGAAATTGCCATCTCCGGTCCGCAAATTATCGCCGGTTATTGGAACAAGCCCGAGGAAACCGAGCGCGCACTTCCGGGGGGGCGGCTCAACACGGGCGACGTCGGCTTCATGAACGAGGAGGGCTGGTTCTTCATCGTCGATCGCAAGAAAGACATGATCAACGCGGCCGGCTACAAAGTGTGGCCGCGCGAGGTTGAGGACGTGCTCTACACGCATCCGGCCGTACGTGAAGCGGCGGTGGTCGGGGTGCCCGACGACTATCGCGGCGAAAACGTCAAGGCGGTCATCAGCCTCAAGCCGGGTCAAGACGTCAAGCCCGAGGAGGTCGTCGCGTTTTGCCGCCCGCTGATGGCGGCATACAAAGTGCCGCGTACCGTCGTCGTGATGGACGAGCTGCCGAAAACACCGACAGGAAAGATCTTGCGCCGGCTCTTGCGTGACGGCGCATCATAACGCTGTTCGCCTAGGAGTTTGCCGGGCTTGAGGAGCCCGGTCGGCGCGTGAAGGAGTCGTCTGATCGAGGCATGTCGGTCTCTTTAAGCGAGGCTCAGGGCCTGAAGCCTGCGGAGGTTTCAGCTGAGGAAGCCAGCGTCCACCCGCCGCGTCGATTGAGTTGCTTTCTAGTGTGGGGGAATTTACATGAATCGCACTGGATTTCTGGGCTCGAGTGTGGGTTTGGGAACGCTCGCTATTCCGCAGTCGGCTTTGACCCAGACCGCGCCGGCTGCTGCGCCGCCGGCTACAGCGCCGCCTCGCAAGCGTTTCAGCCAATTTTTTGCCGACGATGCCATGAACTTCGTGCTCCTGAACGCGCTCAGCCAAAGTGCGTTCGGAATGGGCGACGTCGGTACGACGCTTGCGGTCTTCGATCAGATCCAAGACGGGAACGATACATCGGCCTTCAATGCACTTACGAGCGCGGGATACGGCATTCGCACGAAGGCGGACGCAGCGAAAGCGGCGGGTCATCACGTCTCGGCGCGCGATCTGTATTTCCAAGCCGCGAACTACATCTACACGGCGATGTATTTCTGTGACGGCATGGGGGCGCCGGAGAAGATGCTTCCGGCATTTCGCGACAGCCGTGCCGCCACCGACAACGCGATGGCGCTGCTCGGATATCCGGTCGAACAGATCCGCATTCCGTATGAAGGTACGACGATGCCGGGCTACTTCATCAAGCCCGACACGAGCGACATGGGGCGGCCGCTTTTCGTGATGGTGAACGGCAGCGATGGAAGCATCAACGATATGTGGGCGCAGGGCGGCAAATCCGCCATCGAACGCGGCTACAACGTATTGATCTTCGACGGACCCGGTCAAGGGGCGATGCTTTGGCTGCAGCACACCGCGTTCCGCTACGACTTCGAAGCCGCCGTGACGCCAGTGGTGAACTACGCTCTCAAACGTCACGATGTCGATCCGAAACGCATGGTGCTACAGGGCATCAGCCAGGGCGGTTATTGGGTACCGCGAGCGCTCGCGTACGAACATCGCTTCGCTGCCGCCATTGCCGACCCGGGTATCGTCGACATCAGCAAATCGTTTTGGGCGCCCCTGGCCGCGCCGCTACTGGCAATGCTGAACAACGGGCAGAAGGCGCAATTCGATCAAACGATCGCAGAGCTGCCGCCGAAAATCGCTGCCGGGCTTACGTTCCGTGCGCGGCCCTATGGGTTCGCGTCAAACTATGACTTCTGGCAGGGTGTGAAGAAATTCACGCTGACCGGCGTCACCGATCGTATCAAGACCCCGCTGCTCATCTGCGATCCGGACAACGAACAGTTCTTCCCCGGTCAATCGAAGCAGTTATACAGCATGATAACGAACGCGAAAAAAGTGCTTGTGCCGTTCACGGTCGCCGAGGGTGCGGACCGGCACTGCGAGCCGGGTGCACCGGGTTTGCGATCCCAGAAAGTCCTTGACAGGATCGACTCGGAGATCAAAGCCGGCCGATCGACGTAGCGCCGCCAATCATACACGTCAGTTTCCGCAGCACGGCGAATCTGCAGCGCTTCTTCATAGCCGCTGCCATTGCACCGGGTCGCGTGACCGAAGGCGACATCCTCGAGCACGATCTAGACGCTCGCGCGCTCAGAGCGCTTGAGAGGCTGTGTCTGCGCGTAGCTCGCGCAAGTGCTCGGCGTAGCATTCTTCGCGCAACTCGAGTCGCTCGCCGTCGCTGGAAACGACGGCGAACGCAGCGTTCTCGACGTGGGTTTTCCAGAAGTCATCGAGCGGGCGTCCTTCGAGATCGAGCAGAGCGCAACGCACGACCGCATCGTGGGTGACGACGAGCGTGTCGCGCGTTTCGCGTACGGCGTCGCTCGCGAAGGCGCGCCAGCGAGCCAGAACCTCAGCGAGCGTTTCCCCGCCATCGAAGGCGACGTGGGCAGGATCCTCGCGCCAGCTGCGGTAGCGCTCGGGGTCCTCGCGCGCGAGATCGTCGCGATAGCGGCCTTCCCACGTTCCGTGCGCGATTTCGATCAGCCGCTCATCGGTCTCCAGTTGAACGCCGAGGCGCTGAGCGCTGAAACGGGCCGTTGCGGCGCAGCGCAGCAAGGGCGATGAGATGATGCGCGCCGGAATGCTTCCGCCACGCTGCAGGCGCTCGAAGAAATAGTCCGCCAGCGCTAAACCTTGCCGTACGCCGAGCCCCGAAAGGGCCGATTCCAAACGACCCTGATAGCGCCCCGCGAGATTCCAGGTCGTCTCGCCGTGGCGCGCGAGCCAAATCGTCGCCATCGCGCGGCTATACGTCCAGGACGCGGACGCTCTTGATGTTGCCGATCGCGCGGATGCTTTCAACCGCGTCTTCCGGCACGCGCCGGTCGGTCGAGAGGATCATGAGCGCGTCGCCGCCCGCATCCTGGCGCGAAACCTGCATCGTGGAAATGTTGACCGACGCTTCTCCGAGCACGGTACCGACTTTGCCGATCATGCCGGGTACGTCGTGGTGCCGTGTGACCAGCATCGGACCGCTCGGGGTCGCGTCGATTTCGAAGCCGTCGATCGCGACGATGCGTGGTCCGCCCGAAGCGCTCGTGCCGACGATTGACGATGTGCCGCCCGCAATACGCAGCGTGGCCGCATACGCGCTCGCGCGCTCGCCGCCGCGAACTTCGACGTGGACGCCCAGATCTTGTGCGATACTGCGCGCATTGACGATCGATACGCGCCGGTCGGTCGTCGTCTGCAAGAATCCGGCGAGAAAGGCGGTCACGACCGGCTCCGCGTCGAGTGGCGCGATCGCGCCTTCCATCACCATCGTGAACGCGCCCTGCGGGGAGGCGGCGTTCTGCTGCGCGAGCTGCGGATACATCTTCCCCATGCGATATGCCAGGTCAACGAACGGCCGTAACAACTCGGCGTCGGGTCCGTCGGCGATCGGCGCGTTGACGGCCGCCGATGCCGGGCCCCCCAACAGCACGCTTGCAACGTCGTGCGCCAGCTCCACGGCGATGCGCTCGAGCGCCTCGTATGTCGAGCCGCCTAAGTGTGGCGTGGCAATCACTTTCGGGTGCCGGTGCAGGCGCGCGCCGGTTCCGTCCGGCGGCGGTGGTTCGATTGCGACCACGTCGATCGCAGCGCCCGCAATGCGGCTCGCGTCGAGCGCTTCGAGCAATGCTGCTTCGTCGATGACGCCGCCTCGCGCGCAGTTGACGATCAGCGCGTGCGGCTGCATCAGTGCGAGCTTCGAAGCATCGATCAAGCCGACGGTTTGGCGCGTGAGCGGAACGTGCAGCGTCACGATGTCGGCGCGGCCGAGCAGATCGTCGAGCGGGACGAGCTCCGCGCCGAGTGCCTCGGCGCGCGCGCGCGAAATGTAGGGATCGGCCGTCAGCAAGTTCATGCCGAACGCCGACGCGCGTTGCGCCACGGCGCCGCCGATGCGACCGAGACCCACGATGCCGAGCGTCTTGCCCGCAAGTTCGGTGCCGATGAAGGGCTTACGCTCCCAGCGCCCCGCGCGGATCGAAGCGACGGCCTGTGGCGTGTGACGCGCGAGCGAAAGCATCAAGACGAAGGTCTGCTCGGTTGCCGCAAGTGTGTTCGCTCCGGGCGTGTTTAGCACGACGATGCCCGCGTCGGTCGCTGCCGCGACATCGATTGCATCGACCCCGACGCCGGCGCGGGCGACGACGGAAAGCTTCGGTCCCAAAGCAAGCAAGGCGCGGTCGACTTTAGTCTCAGAACGCACGATCAAACCGTCGGCATCGGCGAGCGCCGAGCGCAGAGCCTCGGGCGGCTGCCCGACGACGGAGACGACGTCGATCCCGGCATCGCGCAATACGCCGATACCGGTTTCTGAGAACGGCTCAGCGATCACGACGCGGGTCCCGGAAAGGCGGGGTGCGGTCATGGGGCTAATCACGCGCTTTCGTGTGGCGTGGCACTCTAAGGAGCTCTCTTTCAACAAAACGCGGGCCGTACGGCCGATCGTGAACGCAAAGCGCCTCGTTCCGTACCTCGCTCTTGCGATGGGTACCTGCGCACTGATCGCCTACGTCCTCACGTTGCAGCCTTCGTTCGCTTTTTGGGATACGGGCGAACTGCAAACAGTTGCAGCGATCCTCGGAATCGCGCACCCGCCCGCGTGCCCGGCCTTCGTGCTGCTCGGGTGGCTGTTCGTCCACCTGTTACCGTTTGGTGAGGCGGCCTGGCGCGTCAACTTGATGTGCGCGGTCGCAGTCGCCGTTTCGACAGGCCTCGTGTTCGCGATCTCGCGGCGTTTCGGCTTGGCATACGTGACGAGCGCAATTTGCACGCTAGCATTCGCGTTCGCCGATTCCACCTGGACGTTTGCGACGCGCGCCGAAGTTCAGGATCTCGAATTACTCTTTCGCGTGCTCGCCCTCTTCTTTGCGTTGCGCTGGCTCGATAGCGGGACCCCGCGCGATCTCTTCTTGATGGCGCTGGCGACGGGCCTAGCCGGCGCGACACACGGCATTGCGGTCTTTCTCTTGCCGGCACTGGCGATCGTCCTCGCGGCAGGCCGAAGCCGGCTCGATCTTGCTTCGCCCGCCGTCATCGCCGGCGGTCTCGTGCTTGGCCTCGCTCCATACGTTTATTTGCCGCTGCGCAGCGCTTGGATCGCGGCGCACCATCTCGATCCGACCGTTGCGCTCGGTTTCCCCGTGGGTCTGGCCTTTTGGGATTACGATCACCCCGCGACATGGCCGAATTTTTGGCGGGTCGTCACCGCCGCCGATTATCATGTGGGCAGCGGTTTCGCGGGATACCTGCACTTCGAGCGCTATCCGGACTACGCGGCGGCGCTCATCCGGTACGCCGGTGCCGCTTACGGACTCGTGGGGATGCTGCTGGCCGGGATCGGCGCCTGCGTGCTGGTTGCTTCGCGGCGACCGGAGCGCATCGCGATCGTCGTTGCCGCGCTCTTGCCGATTCCGTACGCCGAGGCGTACAGCGATCTGCAGTTGCCGGAACGCTACTACCTGTTTGCGTTCTGGTGTGCGGCGCTCGCGATCGGCGCCGGCTTCGAATTCGTGGCCGATCTTTTTCGGCTGACGCCGCGAGGTCCCGGCCGTTACATCTTCTTCGGAATCTTGCTTTCGTCGTTCGTGGCCGCTACCCCGAACCGGACGTCGCTCTTCGCGCAGGCAAACGATTATTGGGGTCCGGCCTATGTGGCCGAGGTGAAAACGTACGTTCCGGACGGTTCGGTGATCTTGGCGGAGTGGGCCTACTCGACCCCGCTCGCGTATGCAGCCTATGTCGATCGCAGCCTCGGCAGCCGAGTCGTCGTAGCGTCCGGCCCCGAGCAGTACCTAAACGACATTCCGCAGCTGCTGCAACATCACGGGGTGTACGTCATTACGTTCGATCCGAGTCTAACGTTCCCGCATTTGAAGACGCGGCGCATTTGGGCAACGACGTACTTCGCGTATCGCGTGACCGAATGAGCACGGCCGAACTTTCGTTCGGGAGCGACCGCTGGTTCGTACGAACACGTTCCGGACGGGCCATACTCGCCGGCGTCATCGCGGTGCTCCTCTGCGCGCTACCGTCCCGGGTGGCGCCGACCATCTACAACAACTACGTTCTGTTCGCTGACGCATTGCTGCACCATCACTTGTGGATCAGCAACTGGCCGGGCCCGCGCATCGATGCCGTGCTCTTCCACGGGCATCGCTACATCGTCAACGATCCGGTCCCCGGCCTTTTGCTCTTGCCCTACGTCGCGCTCTTGGGACTGCAGGCGAACCAAACGCTGCTGGCCGTCATGCTCGGCGGCGTGGCCGCCGGAGCCACCTGGCGCACTGCGGAAAACCTCGGGCTGCCGCTGTGGCGCACGTTCGTTCTGTGCGCGTTCATCTTCGGCGGAACGGATCTCTGGTGGGCCTCGACGCTCGGCGACGTTTGGTTCTTGGCTCAAACTGCCGCCTTCGCATTCACGATGCTCTGCCTGATGCAGCTCAGTGGGCCTCGCGCTCGCGGTTCGCTTGTCGCGCTTGCCTACGGGCTGGCCGTCGGCTCGCGCTTTACGATGGTGATGGCGCTGCCGGTCATCGCCTATCTCGTTTACCGCGGGAATCTTGGAGCGCCCGAACCTGCTCCGGGCGGCTTGCGGCGGCTGGCTTCGTTTGCGCTCGTAACCGCGCTCTTTGCGGCCCTCTGGATGTGGTACAACGAGCTGCGCTGGGGCGTTCCCTGGGATAGCGGACACACGATCTTTTACCATGAAGACGTCGACGTGGGATCGCCGGCCGGCTCGCCGTTTGGCTTGAGCAACTTACCGATGCAATTGCAATCGTTCTTTCTGGCGCCGCCGCTGCTGGGCACCGAGTTTCCCTTTGTGACGCCGCTCATCAAGGGGACGGCCCTGACCTATACGAGCCCAACCCTCGTGTTCGCGTTTTTCGCGCGCGAGCCGCGCGCGAGCGTTCGCGCGCTGTGGGTCGCGATCGTCCTCGTGGCCGCGCCGTCGTTTCTCTATTACGTCAACGGCTACGCGCAGTACGGCATGCGCCACGCGCTCGACTTCGAACCCTTTCTTTTCATCTTGCTCGTGTTTGCAGCAAGGAACGTCATGCCGAGATGGGTCTCGTGGACGACCTTGTATTCGATCCTTGCGAGCGGCGTCGGCATTTGGTATTGGCTTGCGATCGTGCGCGCGGCAACGACCGTCGGGGCGTCGTAGTGAGTGCGCAGGTAACGCCCCTCGCACGCCGCACCTGGCTCCCCGAGGTCAGCGCGGTCGCGTTGATCGCGATCGCGACGATTCTCGGTTTTTCTCGTTTCGATTCGACGATCTACAACAACTACGTGCGGCTGGCCGACGCGTTTCTGCACGGTCACGTCTGGATTCGCTGGCCCGGCGATTTCATCGACGCGCTGCCGCGCGACGGAAAATACTACGTGATCGAAGGGCCCGTGCCCGCGCTCTTGATCTTGCCCGCGGTGGCCGTCTTCGGGCGCGCCGCCAATCAAACGGCGTTCGCTTGCGTTGCAGCGGGACTCGCGGTCGCAAGCGGATGGTATATCGCGCGCAAACTGGGCGCAAGCTCGAGCGCGGCGGCGCTCTTCTCGGCCTTTCTTCTCTTCGGCACGGACCTCTTGTGGTGCGCGGCCTACGGGGCGGTTTGGTTCACCGCGCACGTGGTCGCGATGCTGTTCGCGCTGCTGGCCGTCGGCGAGCTGCTCGGGGCGCGGCGGCCGTGGATGATCGCGCTTTTACTCGTGCTCGCGGCTGGCTCGCGCTTCACGCTTGCACCCGCACTCTTGCCGCTGCTCGGATACGCGTTTTGGAAGCTTCCGCCGGCGCAGCGGCCCGCGCAGATCGCCGGCGTTGCCGTCGTGCTCGCTTGCGCCGGGGCGTTGTTCGTCGCATATAACTATGCTCGCTGGGGCGTTCCGAACGACATCGGATACGTGACCTGGTATCACCAAGACCCGATCGGCCTCCCGGACGGGTCACCGTTTCGTATCGAATATTTTCCGTACGAATTCGAGGCGTTCTTTCTCTCGTTTCCGTCTGCCGTGAGCCATTACCCGTGGCTGATTCCGCGCTATGATGCCGTCGCGCTCGAGTTCACGAGCCCGGCGCTCGTGCTCGCGTTCTTCGCGCGCGGTGAGCGTGGCTTCTTGGTGACGATGTGGGCGGCGACGATGCTCGTCGCGCTACCGTCCTTTACCTACTACGCCAACGGCGGCACGCAGTTCGGCATGCGCCACGCACTCGATTTCATTCCGTTCATGTTTCCGCTGATGGTGCTCGGTAGCCGGCGTGTTTCGTGGATCTCGACGGGAGTGCTTTGCGGCCTTTCGATCGCGGTCGGACTTTGGGGTTTCTGGTACTGGCGCACATTTTACGACCAGTTCCTCGTGCACAAGCTGCCGGCACTCTACATGTAGCCTGTCTCGGCGCCGATACCCCAGTGATGGAAGCCCATATCTTCGAAGCTCACCAGGAGGGACGATGAGCCCGCAGCCCGCTACCGAGAGCAGTGATCGCATCCGGATGTTCGTCCTTTTTGGAGCGATCGGACTCATGATGATCGCCGGGTTCGGTGTGCTTGCCTGGACCGCGAATTCAACCCAATCGGGCGGCGCGCAGACCACCCAAGGTGCCCCCGGCCAAGACGGCGCCGTGGGCAACGCCGCACCCGGCGCCGGCACCGCCGGCAGCACGACGGCGGGGGGCGCGGCAACTGGTCCGAACGGCGCCGCAGCCAAAACGCACAACTACACGGACTGGGTCGGCAACGCGCCCTTGCCACCGCGACCGGGTTCGGGTGGCCTTCAGGGTCCGGACGGTCCGCCGGGGCACATCGCCGGCGACTGACCGCTCCACGGCACGTTTCCATGGCGGATCGTTCGGGAACGGTTCGGGCATATATTCAGAAAGAAGTGTGCCCAATGGAAGAACGTCCCGTCATCGTCAGCGAGCGCGGATCGAACGGCCCGGCGCTCATCGGAATCGTTGCAATCGTCGCGGTGCTCGCAATCGTGGCCTTGTTCGTGTGGCAGCCTTGGAATACGACGACGACCAACAAAACGGTCATCGTGCAACCGGCCGGCCAGGCGGCCGCGGGCTCGAGCGGCGCGGCCGGATCGAATGCGGGCGGCGGCACGACCGCAGGTTCCGCCGCAGGCGGAAGCACTTCGTCGGGCAGCACTCACCCGTACTAGAGCTAGCCCGCTCCTTCGCTTTGCGAAGCGTTGCTTGACGGGTATACTTCTTGAACGGTGAGCGTAAAGAGGACGGAAAAACCGCTCGAGACCTACGCCAAGAAGCGTGACTTCTCGAAGACGCCCGAACCATCCGGAGCGGGCGCCAAGAAGCCGGCGCCGCGCGCGCCGCGTTTGCGCTTTGTCGTGCAAATGCACGACGCGAGCCGCCTGCACTATGACTTCCGGCTCGAAGCCGACGGCGTCCTCAAATCTTGGGCCGTTCCGAAGGGGCCGTCGCTCGACACCCACGAGAAGCGGCTCGCGATGGAAGTCGAGGATCATCCGCTCGACTACCGTGATTTCGAAGGTATCATCCCCAAAGGGAATTACGGCGCAGGCGAAGTGATCGTCTGGGACAAGGGCACCTATAAGCTCTTGGAAGGTACGAGCACGACCGAACAGATCGCCAAAGGTTCGCTCAAGTTCGAGTTGTCCGGAAAGAAGCTGCGCGGCGCGTTCGCGCTCGTCCACATCAAGGGGCGCGGCGGTGAAGAGAACGCGTGGTTGCTGATCAAGGAGCGGGACGAGTTCGTCGATCCGTCGTGGCGAATCACCGATCACTCCGAGTCCGTCAAATCGGGCAAGACGCTAGCGCAGATCGCAAGCAACCCGAAGGCACCGCACTGGAAATCCTCACGTCAGGCCGCGCCCTCATCCGCCAAGCCGTCGCCGAAGGGCAAGGCCGAGCCGCTTCCGCAGGTGACCTCACCGATGCTTGCCACCGCGGTCGACGAGCCGTTCGACGACAAGGATTGGCTCTTCGAACTAAAGTGGGACGGTTACCGGGCGCTCGCGCGCATCGAACGTGACGGCGCCGTATCGATTGCATCGCGCAACGGGAACGACTTCACGGCGAAGTTTCCGGAGCTGGCGGCGATGGCGGAAGCCTTTTCAGAGCGACCCGTCATCGTCGACGGTGAGATCGTCGTGCTTGACAAGGAAGGCCGCCCGTCGTTCGGCGCACTGCAAGAGCGACTGGACCGCTTCGGGCGCACGAAGCCGCAGGAACATCCGGTGACGTTCGTCGTTTTCGATCTCCTGTACGGGAACGGGCGCGATCTGCGCGGCGAACCGCTCGCCTTGCGCAAAGCCGCGCTCGAATCGATTCTGACCGGCCGCGGGCCCGTGATGCTGAGCAAGCACGTTCTACGCGAGGGCAAGGAGCTTTTTGCGCTCGCACAAGAGCGTGGTCTCGAGGGAATCGTCGGCAAGCGTCTGGGCTCGGCCTACTACTCGAAGCGCACGCGCGATTGGGTCAAGATCAAAACACGGGTCGGGCAAGAAGTGGTCGTCGGCGGCTGGACCGAGGCGCGCGGCGGTCGCAAGCATTTCGGCGCGCTGCTCGCCGGCGTCTACCAAGACGGCGCGCTCGTGTACGCCGGTTCCGTCGGCACGGGCTTCGACGAGAAGAAGCTCGCGGCCATCGCGGCGAAGCTCGCGCCGCTCGAGCGCAAGACCTCGCCCTTTGCTGCAGCACCAAAGACCGATACGCCGGCGCATTGGGTTGTACCGAAGCTCGTCGCGGAAGTCAGCTTCGCCGAATGGACCCGCGACGGGATGATGCGCGCTCCGGTGTTCGTCGCGCTGCGCGTCGACAAAGATGCGCGCGACGTCGTTCGCGAACGACCCAAGCGCTCGCGCGACGTGGCCTAGCGCGGCCATGGCTACGGCTGCAAAAGAGACGGTCGAAATCGACGGCCGCACGCTGTCGCTCTCGAACCGGTCCAAGGTGCTTTGGCCGGCCGACGGTTTCACGAAAGGCGATTTGATCGCTTACTATCGGGCAGTCGCGCCCTATATGTTGCCGCACCTGGCCGGCCGGCCGCTGACGCTCGAGCGCTATCCGGACGGCCTTGGGCACGAGTCGTTCTTTGAAAAGAACGCCTCGAAGTTCTTACCGGACTGGGTGCCGACGGTCAGCGTCAAGACCGAAAGCGGGCGCCGCGATACCGTACGTTTCATCGTCTGCAACGATGAAGCAACCCTGACCTACGTGGCAAATCTCGCGGCGATCGTGCTGCACGTTTGGACCTCGCGCGAAGAAACGCTCGACGCTCCGGATTTCCTGTTCTTCGATCTGGATCCGCACGAGGGCTGCACGCTCTCGACCTTGGCGAAGGTGGCACTCGAACTGCGCGATACGCTGGGCGAGATCGGCCTGAAGCCGCTCGTCAAGTCGTCGGGCGGCTCGGGTTTGCATGTGGTGATTCCCCTTGTGCCGAGCTACGACTACGAATTCTGCAAGGGCTTTGCCGAACTCGTGGCGCGGACGCTCCACGGGCGCCTGCCCGAGGCCACGACCCTCCTGCGCATGCCGGCAAAACGGCCGCTCGGGACCGTCTATCTGGATTACGTCCAGGTCGGCAAGGGGAAGACCATGGTTGCCCCGTTCAGCGCTCGGGCTCGGGCCGGGGCTCCCGTTTCGATGACCTTGGACTGGGCCGAGGTCGAAGCGATGTCCCGCAAGCGGACCCCCGAGACGGAGGCAGAGTTCGCGCGCTTTACGCTGAAGAACGCACCCGCTCTGCTCGCCGCGCGAGGCGATCTCTGGGGCGGAAAACACTGGCTGCAACAGAAGCTCGAGCCCGCCTTGAAGAAGGCGCAAAAGAGCTGGAAATAAGGAGTTCGAGGGTATGGCGCACGCGATCTGGTCCGGAGCGATCAATTTCGGACTCGTGACGATACCGGTCAAATTGCAGACGGCGATTCGCACGAACGATCTGCGCTTCAATTTCTTGCACAAGAGCGACGAAGGCCGGATCCAAAACGTGCGGCGCTGCTCGCTCGACGGCGAGGAGGTCGCCTACAGCGACATCGTGCGCGGCTATGAGTACGAGAAGGGTCAGTACGTTATCCTCAGCGACGAGGATTTTCAGCGGGTCAACCCCGAGGCGACCCAGTCGGTCGAGATCGTTCAGTTCGTCGAGCTTGCAGAAATCAACCCGATGTATTTCGACAAGCCGTACTATCTCGAACCGGAGAAGCGCGGACGGCACGCTTATGCCTTGCTGCGCGAAGCTCTGCGGGAATCGGGGAAAGTGGGCATCGCGAAGGTCGTGATTCGCTCGCGCGAACATTTAGCGGCTCTCAAGCCGAACGGCGACGCGCTCGTGCTCGAGTTGATGCACTTCGCCGATGAGATCGTCGATCAATCCAGCCTGGACTTTCCCGCGCAAGAGAAGCCGCACGAGAACGAAATGAAGGTTGCGCGCATGCTGATCGACACGATGGCCGAGCCTTTCGACGCCGAGAAGTTCCGCGACACCTATCGCGAGGAGATTCTGGCGATGATCGAAGCGCGCGCGGCCGGCAAGGAAGCGCCGGCAGCAGCCGAAAGGCCCGCCCGCAGCGATAACGTCGTCAATTTGATGGACGTGTTGCAAAAGAGCCTCGAGCAGTCGAAGAAACAGCGCGGTGCGGCAACGTCGGGTCAAAGCGAGAAGCAAGCCGCGGAGAAACCGAAGAAAACGGTACGGCGCAAGAAGTCCGCAGCCTAAGCAGACGAAAGCGAGGCTGCGCTCGGTCGCAGCTTCTTACGAATTCGTTTCAGGTGACGCGTCGCAGGGTAACTCTTCAGCTGGAGGTTCGCCTGCAATGCTTTACATTCTCCGGTTTTTGAAAATCGTCGCCGTCAGTCTCGTGCTCCTTGGGGTGCCGAGCGCGGCCTTCGCCGATCTCTTTGTCGGTGTTTCCGTCGATGTCGGGCCGCCGGCCCTTCCCATCTACGAACAACCCGTCGTCCCAGCGCCGAATTACGTATGGACTCCGGGCTATTGGGCCTGGGGCCCCGGTGGCTATTTCTGGGTGCCGGGGACCTGGGTGTTCGCACCGGATCCGGGTCTTTTGTGGACGCCGGGATATTGGGCGTGGAACGACGGCTACTACCAGTGGAGCCCGGGATACTGGGCAGACTCCGTCGGCTATTACGGAGGCATCAACTACGGCTTCGGCTATTTCGGAGTCGGCTATGTCGGCGGCGGCTGGCAGGGCAATCAGTTCCGCTATAACACGGCCGTTACGAACGTCAACACGGGTTATGTGCACAACGTGTACTCGAATAGTTTCCAGAGAGCAAACAACTTCGGAAACCGCGTCGCCTTCAACGGCGGTCCGGGCGGCATCCAAGCTCGGCCGAACGCGGGACAACTTGCCGTTATGCACGGACGTCACGTGGCACTGACTTCGGTACAACGGACGCACATCACGACGGCGTCAACCAACCGCAACTTCCTTGCGAGCGTCAATCGTGGGCGTCCGAACGTAGCAGCGGTTGCGCGTCCGCTCAGCACCACGAACCGCCCGGCCGGCTTTGCGCCGGTTGCCGCTGTTGAACGAAAGAGCGCTCAAACCCACATCGTGTCGAACGCAGCGTTGTCGCACCACGCGGCTGGAGCGGGAACGCCCGTCCACGCAGCCGTGATGCACCGCGCTGCACCGGTCCATGCGGCCGCAATACAACACACCGCACCGGTCCATGCGGCCGTGATACAACACACCGCGCCGGTCCATGCGGCCGTGATACAACACACCGCGCCGGTCCACGCGGCCGTGATACGACACGCCGCACCGGTCCACGCGGCCATGGTACAACGCGCCGCACCGGTGCACGCGGCCATGGTACAACGTGCCGCGCCGGTTCAACACGCGGCCCCGCCGCGCGCACCGGCCGCCCACGCCCCCGCTCCCGCCCGGGCGCCGGCCGATACGTCGCACGACAAGGACAAGTAGCGGACTAGTTCGCGAACGCGAGGACGCGCTGCGTCCTCGCGTTTTGGTTCGGCGACGTCTCGTCTAGCGGATGTCGTAAACGAGCGTGACGTTCGTTGAAATCACGATCGGTCCGGCGGAGCCGAGATCGGTCGGCGGCGGCGCAGCCTCGGGGGCTCCGCGCGCGGTCATCGCAAGATTGGTGCCGACGCGGATCGGTGCGAAACCGGTCGAGACCGAACGAATGCGCACGAGATGGAAGTCGCCGGCAGCGGCGAGCGCTTCGGCATTGCGGCGGGCGTCCTGCATCGCAGCGCCGAGCGCTTCGCGGTAAGCGGCTCGCCGGTCACGCAGGTCGTAGGTCACGCCGCCCACATCCGTCACGCCCGCGGCCGTCGCCGCATCAACGACTTTGCCGGCTGCTTCGATCGGAGCGACCGCGATCTGCAGACCGCGCGTGGTCACATAGCCGTAACGTGCCTGGCGCTGCTCGGGCGGCAACGTCTTGGGCGGATAGGGGATGTACTGCACGTTGAAATACGTCGTTCGAATTGCATCGCTTGCAAGCGCGAGCGGGCCGAGCTTCGCCTTCAACGCGTCGTAGATCGTCGTATTCTTGCCCGCCGACGCGGCCGCATTGTCGTCGGTCGTGATGATTTGCACGCTAACGTGTGCGACGTCAGGCGAGCGCTCGACCTCGCCTTCTCCGGGGACGGTGAGGCTCGGCAGCGGCTCTGTCGGGTTGCCGGCGGGTTGCGCCGCGGCCGCGAGCGGCAGCGCGGCAAACGCGAGGCAGGCAAGTGCGGTTGCAACTCTCATACGCCGGTAACGCTGCGGCGGCCCGAAACGTGTCACGCGCGCCGCTCGGCGAAAACCCCGAGAGCGAGCGCGATGAAGCAGAAAAACGCCGAGATCGCACCCGTCCAGGGCGGCCCGAACGAACCTAAAACCGCCGTCGAGATCGGCGGCATGACCATGCCGGAAATCGATTCGAGCGAGGCCCCGACCCCGAGCACCGTGCCGCGCACGTCGTCGGGCGAAGCATCGGTCAGCAGCGCAGCAAGCGTTGCGTTTGCGACCGACAGTGCAAATGCGAAGAGCGCCTGCGCGCACAAGAGTACGACAGCCTGATGCATGAACGGCACGAGAATGAAAAACAGGCAAGCGGCAGCGAACCCGAGATTGGACGTGCGCCGCACGCCCAAGCGCGCGCTCAACGGACCGACCACGCCGAGCTGAAAGACGATGCTCGTTGCGCCGAAGACGGCGAAGAAGTAGCTGGTCTCCGAGGGTCCGAAGCCGAGCAGCACGTTGAGCAACAGTGCGAACACGGAGAACCACGCATACAGCCCAAGCGAATACGCGAACTTTTGCATCAGCACGGGTGAGACCGTGCGATCTCCAAGATAGCGCACGATGTCGGCAAAGCTGGCCGTGTCCGATTTCTCACCTTTCTCGGCGATCTTTTCGGGAAGATAGAAGATCGTTGCCAGCAGGGTGACGACTTGCAGCCCGGCCGCCAGCAGAAAGGGATAGCGATATCCGAAATGGGCGAGCAAGAGGCCGCCGGCGAATGGGCCTAACACAAAGCCCGCGCTGAAAGCCGCCCCCACGTAGGCAAATGCTCTCGAACGCTGGGCGGGCTCGACGCGATCGGCCACGTAGGCCTGGGTGACACTGATATTCCCTCCGGAAATGCCTTCGACCGCGCGGGCTACGAAGACCCAGGCGAGGGTCGGCGCGAACGCGAGTCCCGTCCAACCGATCGTCGCCCCGATCTGCGAAATGATGAGGACGCGTTTGCGACCGATGCGGTCGCTGATGTTGCCCCACAACGGGTTGGCGATGAACTGGCAGAGCGAAAACGTCGCAAACAGAAAGCCGACAACGACGTATGATGCGCCGAAATGCTGCACGTAGTAGGGCAAAATCGGGATCAGGATGCTGAAGCCGAGAATGTCGATGAAAGTGATGCCCAAAATCGGCAGCAGTATTGCGAACACAGGCGCTAAGAGCGCGCGTTCGTTACGACGGGTTGCGTTGCGGGGCGGTGGCGGATTTCCCGGCGCGCGCGAGCAACGTCGAGATCAGCGCGTCGCGCACGCGGTCCGGAAGTTCGGTTACGAAGCGTTGCACGCGCGCATCCACGCCCACCAGATAGCGCGTGTGCGGTCGCTTTGAAAAGATCGCGTGTTCGATTGCGGCAGCAACGCGGTTCGCGGGCGTCCCGTTCTTTTCCAGTTGGACCGACAACTCTTGCAGGGCGAGCATCGGAGCTTCATACAGATTGCGTAGCGCCGCCGGAGCCCGATCGAAGATGGCGAGACTCGTTTGCGCGCCGCGCTCCCAGATCTGCGTCTTGATCACACCCGGCTCGATGAGCGAAACGCCGATGCCGAACGCTTTGAGCTCCACGCGGAGCGCGTCGCCGGCGGCTTCGAGAGCAAACTTTGAGGCCGAATATGCGCCGGCATACGGCGTTGCGAACTTGCCCCCGATCGAACTGACGAGGACGACTCGTCCGCGCGTGCTGCGCAGTAGCGGCAGCAGCGTCTGCGTCAAAGCGATCGCGCCGAAAAAATTGACGTCGAATTGGCGGCGCAGATCGGCGGGCGGCAAGATTTCGAGCGCGCCCGCGACCGCAATCCCGGCGTTGTTGACGAGCGCATCGAGCCGGCCCTCGGCCGTGCGCTCGATCTCGTCGAGCATGCGCTGCGGCGCGGCTTCGTCGGTGACGTCGAGCAAGACCGGACGCACCTTCGAACCCGCGTCGCGCAAGAGTTGATCGCCGTCTTCTTCACGTCGCACGCCGGCGTAAACGATCGAACCGGCTCGCGCGAGACGCACGGCTGTCGCGAAGCCGATTCCGGTCGAAGCTCCGGTGACGAGCACGACTGCACCCGCTTGTTGCATGAGGCTACGGTGCAAGAGCGGGTTCGCCGACCCCTCCGTTGTCGCGGGCGCGGCTGCTCGTCGTTAGGCTAGGGCGGCGTTCAGGTACGATCCGTGTTCGAGTTCTTCGACGATCGACGGACATGAGGGCGACCAACCGAGGTCGGCCTTCGCTCGCTCGGCCGAGACGACTTGATCGAGCGCGAGACAATCGCCCAGTTGGCCGAGAAGCTCTTGCGGGGCGCGGATCGTGTTGCCGCCCGCCCCGGCGCCGCGGCTTGCGGCCTCGGCGATATCTTTCATCTGGAAGTGGTCCGCGCTGACGCCGTTGTAGGCGCGGCCCGGACGGCCGCGTTCCAAGATGAGCGCCACGAGTTCACCGAGATCGCGCAGAGCCACCGTGGCCCAGCGGTTCTCGCCGGTTCCGAAAACGGTTGCCGCACCCCGTTCGCGGGCTGATTGCACGAACATCGCCGGCAGACCGGCGCCGCGGCCGTACACGATGCCGGGGCGCACGATGTGCGCGCGGATGCCGAGCTTGCCCATTTGGAGCGTCTCACTCTCGAGCTGCAAGCGCCGTTGCACCAGAGCGGGTGGATTCGGCGGCGTGTCTTCGGTGGCCGGGGTGTCGCCCGTTTCGCCGTAGACCCAAGCGCCGCTCACGTAGAGAAAGCTGTTCTCCGTGCCGGCCAGGCCTTTGCGAATCTCGCGCAACGCCCGTGAATCGACGGTCCACGGATCGTCGTCGGTGATCTGCACGCAGTAGACCACCGCGTCGGCGGCGCGGGCCGGCTCGATCAGGGTCGCCGGGTTGGCAGCATCGCCGGAAACGAAGGCGGAGCCGCGCGCTCGCAACTTGTCCCGAGCGGAGTCGCTTCGGGCAGCCGAGACCGTACGGTGACCGCGAGCACTCAAGGCCTCGTCGATAGCCGTTCCGATGTAGCCGGTCGCCCCGATGATCAGGACATTCATTTCTATTCCATGTTCGGCTGAAGGGCCTGATGCTTCGAGGAAAAGTGGCCCTTAATTTTCGTTGGGGAAGGCTGCGTGCGGCCGGGAGGCTTGTCCTTTGTTCAGGATTTCCGCGCTCATGCCTCCGGCAAACACTCCCGTAGGGCCATCCGCTCCTAGAAACGCAGTTCTGAGCGATCCGGATGTGAGCGAGTTCACGCCGCAACCAGTGCCGGTCCGGCGAGGTGGTCCGGCCGGCCCGGCGAAGTGTCGGCGTCTTGCCCTGGTGGCGGAATTGGTAGACGCGCTGGTTTCAGGTATCAGTGGCCGCAAGGCTGTAGGGGTTCGAGTCCCTTCCAGGGCATGTTCGAGCGGCTGCCGGCGCGCAGTTCGCGTAGGCCGCCGGCTTACTTGACCACGATCGAGCCGTGCATGAAGGAATGGTACGCGCAGGTGTACGTGTAGGTGCCGGCCTTCGTGAAGACGTGCGACCACGTCTTGCCCTGCTGCATGTCGCCCGAATCGAACGATTTGTCTTCGGCCGTCACCGTATGGGCGACGGTATCCGAATTCTTGAACGTGACCTTCTGCCCCACGGCGACCGAGAGCGGGGTCGGGCTGTAAACGAAATCCTTCGTGTCCACGGTCGCGGCGCTTGGCGCGGGCGACGCAGTGTCGGCGGCGGCGGGTCTCTGCACGAGCATTCCCAGGCTCAAAGCTGCGGTTGCGGCGGCGGCGGCGAGCGTTCTGCGGAAAAAGGCGTCCATGGCGGTGTCTCCTCGTTCTGTGCTACACGTATTCCGAGATAGAACGTATCAGCGGTTTCTGAAGATTTGCCACCGACCGATAAGGCACACGTGTTACGGAAGATGCCTTAGAATGAACAAGATTGTGAAATTTTCCTTGGAGCGATTTGGTGCCTGAGACGCTTGTGCGCGTGACGCTGCCCGAAATGGGCGAGTCGGTGACCGAGGGCTCAATTGTCGAGTGGCGCGTCAAGCCCGGCCAATGGGTCGAGGCGGGTGCCACCCTCGTAGACGTAACCACCGATAAGGTCGATGTCGAAGTTCCCGCCCCCGCTTCGGGTGTCGTCGTGAAACTCGCTGCAGACGAGGGTGCGACCCTTGGCGTCGGCTCGTTGCTGGCCGAGATCGACACATCGGCCGCCAAACCCGACGGCACGGCGACGTCCCCGGAGCCCAGCAGCCCAAGCAGCGTTCCCGCAGCACCGGCAGTTCCTTCAGCTGCGGCCCCCGCTCCCGCTCCCGCTGCCCTGCCCGCGGCGGCTCCGGCTCTTGCACCTGCGGCGACGAAGAGCAACGGCGTGGCTTCGCACCGCGCTCAGCGGCTGGCGGAGCGCGAGCATCTCGATCTAGGCACGATTTCCGGCAGCGGCCCCAGCGGCATGATCCTCAACGACGACGTGATCAAGGCTGCGGCGGCCTGGTCCGAGCACGCCGCCGCGGGCAACGGTCGCGGCGCCGGGCCCGCCGCAAACGGCGCAGCCGCTGCGCCGGCCGCGCCGCCGCCCCTTGCGGCCGGGGCGAAGCTGACCCCGCTCAAGGGCCCGGCCGCGGCGCTCGTCGGCGTGATGGAACAGAGCCTGACGATCCCCACGGCGACCAGTTTCCGGACGGTGCACGTCGGGACGCTCGAGGCGCGCCGCACGGAACTCAACACCGCCCTAAAGGCGGCCGGTCGCACGGAAAAGGTCTCGTTCACCCATCTGATCGCGTTCGCGCTCGTGCGCGCCGCCCGCGAGATGCCTGCGATCGTCGCCGCCTTCCGGCGCGAAAACGGCAGCCCGGCGCGCGTGGAGAACGGCGTGCACCTGGGCATCGCGGTCGATACGCAGCGCAAGGACGGCTCGCGCTTTTTGGTGGTGCCGGTCATCAAGGACGCGGCCGCTCTCGAGTTCATCGGCTTTCACCTCGCCTACGAAAACCTGATCGCCAAAGCGCGCGACAACAAGCTGGCCGCCGACGATCTGACCGGCGCAAGCTTCACGCTGACCAACCCCGGCGGCATCGGAACGGTCGCTTCGGTTCCGCGGCTGACGGCCGGACAGGGCGCCATCATCGCGGCAGGCGCCATTGCCTTTCCGCCCGGTTTTGCGAACTCGAGCGGGGCCGCGCTGCGCGCGATCGGCGTCGAAAAAATCATGACGCTCACCAGCACCTACGATCACCGCGTCATTCAGGGCGCGCAGTCGGGCGAATATCTCAAGCGCGTCGACGAACTGCTGGCGGGCAAAGACGGTTTCTATGACAGCGTCTTCCGGAGTGCCGGCGTCGCGCTTCCGCGGGCCGGAGGGAGCGCCCTCGCCGTCAGCGCAGCGCCGGGCCGCTCGGCGCAAACAGCCGCAAACGCTGCTGGCGCCGTCACCGATCAGCCGGCAACGCCGCCGCGCGAGATCGAGGCCTATTCCGAAGAACTGCTGCGCGCCGTTGCAGCCGGCATGGCGATTCTCTCGTCGTACCGGCGCCACGGGCACTTGGCCGCGACGCTCGATCCGCTCGGCACGCAGCCGCCCGGAGATCCCGCGCTGGATTGGCACCACTACGGTCTGACGCCTTCAGTCATGTCGGCGATTCCCGCTTCGATCCTGCGCACGAAAGTCAAAGGCGATACGCTCGCCGACGTCGTTGCCGAACTGCGCAAAGTCTACAGCTCGACAATCGCCTACGAAGTCGAGCACATTGCCAACATCGAGCAGCGCGAGTGGCTGCGCGACTATATCGAGTCGGGCGCGCACTTCGTGCAACTGGCGCCGGACAAGGCACGCAATGTGCTCGCGCGGCTGACGAAGGTCGAGACCTTCGAGCGCTATTTGCGTAAGACGTATATCGGTCAGAAGACGTTCTCGATCGAAGGTCTCGACGTCATGCTGCCGATGCTCGAGGAGATCATCACGCTGCTTGGCGCCGACGGCGTGCAGACGGCGGTGCTCGGCATGGCGCATCGCGGCCGTCTCTCGACGATCGCGCACGTGGTCAACCGTCCCTACGAAGAAATCTTGGCCGAATTCGACGCCGCGAACGTTCGCCGCGAAGGCGACGCAAGCGAGGGTGATGCGAGTGACGACGCGACCGGCGACGTCAAGTACCACCACGGCGCGACCGGCACCTATACGGCGGCGGGCATCACCGTTAACGTGGCCCTTGCCAACAATCCGAGCCATCTCGAGGCGGTCGACGGCGTCGTCGAAGGCCGCACGCGAGCGCTGCAAACCAATCGCAACACGCCGCAAGCCACCCTCGAAATCGGCCGCGCCGCGCCGATCCTCATTCACGGCGACGCTGCGTTCTCCGCGCAGGGCGTCGTCGCCGAGGTCCTCAACCTGCAGGCGCTCGAGGGCTATGCGACCGGTGGCACGACCCACATCATTTCGAACAATCAAGTCGGCTTCACGACCGATCCGCGCGACGCGCGCTCGACCCGCTACGCCTCGGACCTCGCGAAAGGCTTCGATGTGCCGATCGTGCACGTCAACGCCGACGACGTCGATGCTTGCATGGCCGCCGTTCATCTTGCGATCGACTTCCGCCGCCGTTTCGGGCACGACGCGATCATCGATCTGTTCGGTTACCGTCGCTTCGGCCACAACGAAACGGACGAACCCGCTTACACGCAACCGGATATGTACGAGCGCATCAAGACGCACCCAACGGTTCGCGAACTCTACGCGCAGAAACTGATCGCGCAGGGGATCGTCAGCGTGGACGACGCCAATGCGCTGCTGGCCGAAGCGACCGCGCGCATCGTAAGCGCCCATGAGAATGTCAAGAACGGTACGTGGCACGGGCAAGTCGGCCCACACGTCGCAAGCACCGGCGCGCCGCTCTCAACGCCCGAAACGAAGGTCGATCGCGGGCGGCTGCTGGCCTGGAACGAAGAACTCGTCAGCACGCCCTCGGGCTTCACGGTCCATCCGAAGCTTGCGCGCCAACTCGAGCGGCGCCGGCTTTCGTTCGCCGAGGACGGCGAGTTCGATTGGGGACTCGGTGAAGCACTCGCTTTCGCTTCGCTGCTCGCCGAGGGCAAGCCGATTCGTTTGACGGGTCAAGATACCGCGCGCGGCACCTTTTCACATCGTCATCTCGTTTTCCACGACGCCAAGACGAACGAAGAGTACGCGCCGATTCAGCACCTCTCCAGCGCCAACGCGAGCATGGAGGTTTACAACAGCCCGCTCTCCGAGTACGCATGTCTTGGGTTCGAGTACGGATACAGCGTCGAGTCGCCCACTGCGCTCGTGCTGTGGGAAGCGCAATTCGGCGACTTCAACAACGGCGCGCAGATCATCATCGATCAGTTCATCGCGGCCGGGCAAGCAAAGTGGGGCGAAACGGCGCGATTGGTGCTGCTGCTGCCGCACGGCTACGAAGGCGCCGGCCCCGAGCACTCGAGCGCGCGCATCGAGCGTTTTCTGCAGCTCTCGGCCGAAGGCAACGTGCAGATCGCGAATTGCTCGACCGCGGCGCAGTACTTCCACTTGTTGCGCCTGCAAGCAACGCAGCCCGAAGCGCTGCCGCTCGTCATCTTCACGCCCAAAAGCTTGCTGCGGTTACGAGCGGCGGGCGGCCGCGTCGAGGAAATCACCGGCGGCGAGTTCCAGCCCGTGATCGACGATGCGCGCTTCGCTACCCGGCGCGAGGCCGTCGAGCGCGTGCTCTTGTGTTCCGGCAAAATCTACTACGATTTGATCGGTCACGCCGACTACGAGAAGGCCGTCAAGACCGCGATCGTCCGGGTCGAACTACTCTCGCCGCTGCCGACGCGCGAGATCCTCGATATGCTCGGCTCGTATCCGAATCTCAAAAAGATCGTTTGGGTCCAGGAAGAGCCGAAGAATATGGGCGCCCGTGCTCACGTGCGGCGGCGTTTGGTCGAACGCTTGCCGAACGGCATCAAGGATATTCAGTACGTGGGCCGTCCCTATCGCGCGAGCCCTTCGGAAGGTTACGGCGGCGCTCATGCAGTCGAACAGGACCGCATCGTGCGGGAAGCACTAACCGAACGGTAGACGAACTGCTGCCCCGCGCCTCCAGCTCGCTAGCCGCGGTAAGGGAGCGCATCCGTGCGCCCGCGGCATGCTCGCCTCCAGCTCGCTACGAGGCGGCGGTGTCGGATTGGGAGCCGGCGCGCAGGAGCGCGATGACGGCTTCGCGGCTCAGCTTGCATTGGCAATGCTTGCCGTAATCGTGCAGGACGTCTTCGGTTAGGTAGGCGCAGCCGGAGATTTCGTGGGCACCAATGGGATGCTCACAATCGGGACATATCAGATCCATCGTTCCGCCTATCGTCTCATGGTCCGGTGGCTTAGGCATAGGGCCGACCTGCCTAACCCGTGGAGGGACGCGACCTATCGGCGCTTCCCAACAGCTTCGGAATATGGGTCATGGAGCGTCCTTCAAAGAGCGCCACGTCAACGTAACGTTTCGTCAGCGGATCGTATAGGTCTTTTGTGGTTCGCGGAGTCGACCGTTGAACCTCGCGCTCCTCTGCCTGCTCTCAGGTGCCCGAGAGAGCGGGACATGACAAATACTTCAGAGCCGCAGCATCCCGGCACCGCGAGGTAGGGTTTCCCCGCATGCGCTACGAGGAACCGAGGGCCCCGGGTGCGCCTGCGCCCGGTCGTTTAGCGCCGGATGAAACTCCCAGGCAGGCTCGAACGTACATGGCCCATGATTTCACGCGGTACGCTGATAGCCGGCCTGATCGTGGTCGAACTTGCGATCCTCGGCGAGATCGTCGTGGCAATTCAGGGCGGCGGTCAGCCGGCGCCGCCGTACGTTTGGCGCACCGATGCCGAAGCAGCGCCCGGTTCACAGCTCATCGATGGCGGCCCGCACCAGACCTTTGCAGCCGGCGCGCACCCGGAGCTGACCGTTGACATCGGTTACGCCGATCTGACGATCGTCGCCGCCAACGTACCGCGCATCGACATCTCCGTCAGCAGGGGAGGGGAACTGCGGTTCTTGCGCTCCACGGCGCCGATTGCGGCGCAGAATGACGGCGACACGATAAGCATCACGACGAGCGGAGGGCGCCGCTGGTCCACCGGCGACGACCGCATGGTGACGGTTCTCGTGCCGCCGGAAACCAAGGTGACCGTCATCAATGCCGGTGACATCAAAGCCAAAGGCTTGCGCGCCGAGGCATCGTTCAATAGTATCGGGTCCGGCGACGTGACAATTGAAGATTACGATGCACCCGCATTGAGCGTTGCGACATCGAACGGACGGATCACACTGCGCGAAGTCGTGGCAACCCATCTCGATGCGACGAGCCGTAACGACCGCGTCGATGCTGCCGGCTTGCGGGTGCGCGACGGCAAAGTCGAGAGTGACGACCACGTCAATCTCGGATTCGCGACGGGTTCCGATGCGCTCGTCAACGCGGAGACCGACGACGGGAAAGTCTATGTCTCGGGTCTCAGCGCGGCTGCCTGGGTCGTGACCGGGAAGAGCAACGGCGGGAGCGATGACGATTCGTCATCCCAAACCGTGCGCGTCGGCGCCGGCGACGGACGGTTTTACGTGCACACGAGCGACGGCAACATCAACCTCAACTCGGAAAACTAAGGCGCGTCGCGCGGGCCACCCGCGCAGGGCGGCTCAGACGAGGATGGGTTGGCCGGTTGCCTTCTCGAGTGCGTCTGCGATCATGAGCTCTTGCATTTCCGGGTGCTGCCAGCGCAGTTGCGCGGCGGGTGAAAGGCCTTCGACCGGATCGAAGTAGAGGAAATGCTGCCCAGGCTTCACGCTCGGCGCCGAGTAGACGGCGATCCCGTTTTCACGATCGTAGTAGTCGAAGCTGTGAATGTCGCGCTTGCCGCCGCCGCCCGGAGCGTCGCAGATGAAGAGCGGCGTGTTGTAACCGGCCGTGGCACCGCGAACGGCCTTTTCGATGTCGATCGAGGTTTGGACGGACGTCCGCAAATCCTCGACGCCCTTGACGAGGTCGTGCATGTAGACGTAGTACGGATGCACGTTGATCCAGCTCAGCCGCTTGACCAGCAGCGTCATCGTGGCGGCGTCGTCGTTTACGCCGCGGATCAGGACGCTCTGATTGCGCACCGTGACGCCGCGTTCGAATAGGACCCGCATTGCTTTTTCGGTGATCCAGCTGATTTCGTTCGGCGAGTTGAAGTGGGTGTGAATCACCACTTCCTTACCGAGCTTGCGGCCGCGGTCGACCACACCGGTTAGCGCGTCGACCCAAGCGCCGTCGCTCAGAATTTTCATCGGCATGACGGCCGGCCCTTTGGTCGCAAAGCGCAAGCGGCGCACGTGCGGTATCGCGAGCAGTGCTTCGCCGATGGCCGTGATGCTCTTGGGCGCAAGCTGGTACGCATCGCCGCCGGAGATCACGATGTCTTCGAGTTCGGGTCGCGAGGCGATATAGTCGAAGGCGTCGTGCCATTGTTTGGGCGTTTTCGCGAGCGAGACTTTTTCGACCACGTCCGTGTCCGAGCCGATCGCGTAGGAACGCGTGCAAAAGCGGCAGTACACCGGGCACACGTTGAGCGGCAAGAACAGCGCTTTATCGACGTAACGGTGGGTCAGGCCCGGAACCGGCGAATCTTCCAGTTCGTGCAGCGAATCGAGCGTGAGACGCGGGTGGTCGCGGCGCAGCTTGGACGCGAGTGGAATGAACTGCGTGCGAATCGGATCGGTATACGGCTTCGTCCAGTCGATCGATGCGATCATGTAGGGCGAAACGCGCACGGCCATCGGCGCTCGCCGAAAACCTTCCCGCGCATCATCGATGAACGACGGTTCGACCAAGTCCTTGACGGTTTCGAGCAGTTCCTCCGGTGACTTGACCGAGTTCTGCCCTTGCCAGATATGATCGAGGAACGTCGCTTCGTCGACGTTGCGGTACTTCGGAATCGTGCGCCAAAATTCGCCCTGCCGCAGGTTGCGGTGTTCGAATGCGTCCGGCCCGGCCGGCGGCTTGATGCGGTGCTCGCGGATGATCGTTTCCATCGGCGACCCTTATAAGACCGGATGCGGGGCGCTGGTTGCGGCGCCGGCTCCGTAGCGTTCGCCGAAAAAGCGCAGGAGGGCCGGATGGTCGCGCAGCGTCTGGAGCGCGGTCTCGGCGTGCCCTTTGGCGTAGCCGTTGCCGACGATCATCGTAACGTCTTTGCCGACGCCTTCGGCGCCGAGCGCGGCCGCCGTGAACGAGGTGCTCATCGAGAAGAAATAGACGGTACCTTCGTCCTTTGTGATCAGAATTGAGCCAAGCTCGGTTCCCGGAACGTTGACGCAGTTGATCGTGACGTCGGCCAGTTGCGGAAGCGCTTGCGCGCTCGCTTCGAGCAGGGCGGAAGCGTCGCGCGCGTCCGCCTCGATGAACTCGTCGATATAGCCCTGTTCGAGCAAGAGCGAGGCGGCTGCCGTGCGGGCGGGGGCGATGCCGACAACGCGGCCGGTCGGCCCGGTGCGCTCGCGCGCTTGGGCGCAGGCGAGCATGCCCGACTTGCCGTCGGCTCCGATGATTGCGACCGTTTGACCCGCCGATACGAGGCGTCGCACTTGGGCCGGCGCACCGGCGACATCGAGGACCGCGAGCGCGACCGCGTCGGGCAGATCCTCGGGCAGCTTCGTGTAGAGCCCGCTTGCAAAAAGGATGGCCGTACCGCGCATCCAGATTCTCCCGGTTTCCATGTCGATGCCGGCGATCGCCTCGATGCGCAGCGGCGTCAGCGTGAGCGAAACGAGCGAAGCGATGCGGTCGCCCGGACGTAGCGTCAAGCTGCCCGCGAGGGCTGCGCCGATTTCGCGCACGCGGCCGATGAACATTCCGCCGCTGCCGGTGACGGCGTTGTGATGCTTACCGCGCTCGCCGACGAGCGCCATCACGTGAGCCCGCACGCGCGCTTCGTCGCCTTCGGTTACGGCGAGGATTTGGCGGAAGGAAGCCGAGTCGATGTTGAGTGCTTCGACGTCGCAGAGAATCTCGTTGGGATACGCGATCGGCGTCGCGTCGAGTCGCCACGCGGCTTGCGGCAACGCGCCCGCGGGCTCGAGTACGCGGTGACTTCCCAGGCGACAAGGTCCGGTCGTTTTCAATTGGTGCTCGTTACCGCGCGCAAACGCCCGCGCGGGACGGCACTCTCGCCCGCCAGCTCTTCAAGCGCAATGCCGTCGCGCTCGAACGGGCTCGAGAGCACGATCGTGGTTTTCGTGCGACCGATGCCCGGCACGGCCTTGATCCGCGAAAGAAAATCATCGAGATGCGCGGTCGAGCGGGTCAGCACTTTGAGAACGAACGACTCTTCGCCCGCGACGCTATGGATCTCAACGACCTCCGGTAAACGCGCGACCGCGCTGTGGAAGCGCTCGTAGTCGACGTCGGCCGTCGTGTAGGCGCTCACGAACGCGACGAGCCCGAGTCCAAGCCGCCGTGGATCGACGCGCGCAGCGTATCCGCGAATGAAGCCGCGAGCTTCGAGGCGCTTGACCCGATCGTGCACGGCCGGCGGCTTGAGGCCCACCAGCGACCCAAGCTCGGCATAGGTCGAGCGCGCGTTGCGTTGCAGCGCGTCGAGCAGTCGCAGATCGAGACTGTCGAGATCGACTTCGAACATATGGGTGGTCCTCGTCGGCCGGAAGAGTTGGTTTGTTCGGTAATCTCAGTATATCGCACTCGCTTCGTTCGAGGCAAGCGCTCCTTTCGCCCCGCATCTGCCCTCTTGGTCGTGACTATAGTAGACGATCTATCGATTGCTTGCTCGGCCGAGGGATTGTTCCGGGCTCGGTTACACGCAGGCACGCGGCGGGGACGCCCGAGCTTTCCCATCCATGGGAAAGCTCTACTCACCGATTTTTCGCTCGCGCGCCTCCGGCGCTCCGCGAAAAACTCGGATGCCCCGCCGCATGCCTGCGTGTAACCGAGCCTTGCGGACTTGGGGAGCGACGATAAGACATGGCTTCTTGGCCCGCAAAAGGCGTCGCATGAGAATTCCGGGGTTGCGGCGCTTGGCGGCCGCGTTTTTTGTGGCTGGAATTGCGGCTTCGCTCGTCGCCTGTGGGCACGCGGCTGGTCCGCCGGCGGAGCGGGTCATGCGCTTTGACGTGGCGGCCGATCCCGCCAGCCTCAATCCGCTCTTTGCGCATGCTGACGCGGGGAACGTCGAGCAGACCTTGGCGCACCTTGCCTTCGAGCCGTTTTTCGATCTTGACTCGAGCGGCCGGCCGGTGCCGGAGTTGCTTGAGCGGATCCCGAGCCTTCACAACGGCGGCCTCACAAGGGACGGGCGCACGCTCGTTTATCACTTGCGGCCGGGGGTTCGGTGGAGCGATGGCGTGCCGCTTACTTCGGGCGATGTGTTGTTCACTTTGCGCGCGATTTTGGATCCGCGTAATCCGGTTGCTTCGCATGAAGGCTACGATTTGATTGATCGGGCGGAAGCGCTCGATTCGCACACGGTGCGTTTTCACTTGCGGCGCGCGTGGGCGCCGGCGGTTGCCACCTTCTTTAGTTACGGCACGGCCCCGCAGTATGTGTTGCCCGAACACGTGCTTGCGAAGCAAGCACCGCTTGCGCGCGCGGCCTTCAATGCGGCGCCGACTGTTGGGGACGGGCCGTTCAGGTTTGTGTCGTGGAGGCGGGGTGAGCGCGTTGTCTACGCCGCTAATCCGCGGTACTGGCGCGGTGCACCGCAGGTGCAGCGGCTCGAGGTCGGGATCGTGCCGGATCCGCAGACGAACATGGTCTTGCTCAGTTCGGGGCGGCTCGACTTCAATCTGGTTGCGCCGGCGCAGCAAGGCGAACTGCTTGTGATGACGAGCGGGCTGCGGTACGCGTATGCGCCGACGGCCGTTATTGCGGGCATCGCGCTCAACGTGACGCATCCGCCGCTCGACGACGTGCGGGTGCGCCGCGCGCTCGCGCAGTCGATCGATCGTAGAGGGATCTCGATGAAGATGACGCTCGACCGCTATCCGGTGGCGGATAGCGACCGGCCGCGCTTCTCGTGGGCGTACTCGGCCGCCGTTAGCGAACCGCGTTACGATCCGCAAGCCGCGGATCGCGCGTTCGATGCCGCGGGCTGGCGGCGTGGCCGCGACGGCATGCGCCGCAAGAACGGCCGGCCCCTCGCGTTCGGTTACGCCCAGTTTCCGGAAACCGCGACCGGCGTGCGCGTGGCGGCGTTCGTGCAGCGCCAACTGTTCGAGCGCGGGGTCGACGTCACGATCAAGTCGATCTCGAACGCGCAACTGTTCTTGCCCGTCCACGGGCTGCTCGCCTCGGGAAATTTCGATCTGGCATACGTGCCGTGGTCGATGGGGGCAGACCCGGACGACACGTTCTTGCTCGGCTGTGCGGACGCGGTGAAGAACTACATGCGTTACTGCAATCCGCGCGTCGACCGGCTCGAAGAAAAAGCGGCGTCGGAGCCGGACGCGGCGAAGAGAGCAGTAATGTACGAGGCGATCGACGGGATCGTCGCGAGCGACGTGCCCGTCGTCTACTTGTTTAACCCGGTGTACATCTACGCATATGGCGCCCGCCTGCGTGGCTTCTCGCCCAATGCGTTCGTGGCCACTTGGAATGCCTACGACTGGAGGGTTTGATGATCGTCGACCGGCCGACGCTTTCTGAAAGCGATATCGCCGCGATCTTCCAGGAACAACGCCGCCGTTATCTCGCCGCACCGTATCCGCTCTACGGCGAGCGTATGTTGAACCTCGAAAAACTAGAAGTGGCCATCGAGAACCGGCGCGAGGACCTCAAAAGCGCGCTCTACGCTGATTTTCGCAAACCCGGCGCCGAGACCGAATTTACCGAGTATCTCGCGACGATGGCGGAGCTGCGCTTTGCGCGTCACCGCTTACGGCGTTGGATGCGCCCGCAGCGCGTCGGCACGCCGCTGTCACTACTCGGTTCGTTTTCTGAACTGCGCTCCGAGCCCAAGGGCGTCGTGCTGATCCTCGCGCCCTGGAACTATCCGTTTTATCTGACGATGTCGCCGCTGATTGCCGCGATTGCCGCGGGAAACCGCTGCATGGTCCGGCCCTCCGAAAAGGCGCCCGCGACCCGCGACGTGATCGCAGCCATCTTATCCGAGGCCTTTTCGAAGGGCGAGGTCGCAGCGATCGGCGGCGAAGTCGAGACGGCGGAAATGCTGCTCAAGCTGCCCTTCGACCATATGTTTTTCACCGGCAGCACGCGGATCGGGAAGGTCGTGATGCGGGCGGCTGCGGAGCACCTCTCGGGCGTCACGCTGGAACTCGGTGGTAAGTCGCCTGCGATCGTCGACGAGAGCGCCGATGTCGCGCGCGCCGCGTCTCGCATCGCCTGGGGCAAGTTCGTCAACGCGGGCCAAACGTGCGTCGCTCCTGACTACGTGCTCGTCCACGAGTCGGTTGAGCGCGAGTTCATCGACAGCAGCGTCGAGCACATCGCACGGATGTACGGCGCGACCGAAGAAGACCGGCTGCGCACGCCGGATTTCGCACGCATGATCGACGGCGGTCACTTCGCTCGCATCGGCGCCTTGCTTGAAGCGACCGTGCGCGGCGGCGCGCAAGTGGAAATCGGCGGCAAGGCCGTGGCCGACGAACGCTACATTTCGCCGACGATTCTCTCGAAGGTCACGTTCGATTCGCCGATCATGAGCGAAGAGATTTTTGGCCCGGTGCTACCGGTCATCAGCTACCGTTCGCTCGACGATGCGCTCGCGCAGATAAACCTGCGCCCGAAACCCCTTGCGTTGTATGCGTTCAGCCGCAAACGCTCGGTCGTCGAACGCGTGCTGCGCGGAACCTCGGCGGGCGGAACGCTCGTCAACGATACGCTGTTGCATCTGGCGAACCCGTATCTGCCCTTCGGCGGCATCGGCGAGAGCGGCGTCGGAAACTATCATGGAATCTACGGTTTCCGAACGTTTTCGCACGAGCGCGCCGTGATGCGGCAGACCCGCGCCTCGCTTGCTCCGCTCCTCGCGCCGCCGTACGGCAAGACCGCCAGGATCATGCTGCGGGTCATGGACCTGTTGCCGGGCTAAGCTCGGCGAACCGGCCGTATACTCAAGCACGGCGCAGCCGTGCGCGCTATATAGTAGTAAAACTGCGGCTTGCGGGAAAAGCCTCGGTTATGAGAATGCGCCGCTTTGGCTGGACGGAGTACGAAGTGCCCGTCGTCGGCCAAGGAACGTGGCCGGTCCCCGATCGTGACGCGTTGCGGCGCGGGCTCGAACTCGGCATGAGCCACATTGACACGGCCGAGATGTACGGCGAAGGCCGCTCCGAGGAGGTCGTGGGCGAGGCGATCGCCGGCGCCCGGCGCGAAGGGATTTTCCTGGTCTCGAAAGTGTTGCCGTCAAACGCCACCCGCAGCGGAACGCTCAAGGCCTGCGAACGATCGCTGCGGCGCTTGAAGACCGACTACCTCGACTGCTACTTGCTGCACTGGCGCGACGACGTGCCCTTGAGCGAAACGATGGAGGCGCTGGCGGGACTGGTCGAGTCCGGCAAGATCCGTAGTTTCGGCGTCAGCAACTTCGATCCGTGGGACCTGCGCGAGGCGGCGGCCGCGCTTGGCGGTCGCGGGCGGATCGCGTGCAATCAAGTCCTCTACAATCTCGGTGAGCGCACGCCGGAACATCACGAGCTCCCGTGGGGCCACGGGAACGACACCGCCTTCGTCGCCTACACGCCGCTCGCCCGGCCTAAGGGACGCCGCGCTGAAGAAGTGCTGGGTGAGATCGCTGCGGCCCACCGCGTCACGCGCGAGGCGGTGGCGCTAGCGTTCCTTACCCGCGATCCACTTTCGTTCGTGATTCCAAAGGCGAACACGGTCGCTCACGTCGAGGCGAATGCCGCCGCGGGCGATCTCGAGCTGGAACCCGACGAGATCGCCGCGATCGACGCAGCCTACCCGGCCCGCGAGCGGGCCGGTGAGCTGCCGATGAACTGAGTGCGCGGATCCGGGCGCCGGGTTAAAGCGCCTTGACCGCGCCGACCAATTTGTCGATCGAAGATTTTGCGTCGCCGAAGAGCATCGAGGTATTCGGAAGCTCGTAGAGCGGATTGTCGATACCGGCAAAGCCCGGCTTCATCGAGCGCTTGAGCACGACGACTTGATGTGACTTGTCGACGTCGAGGATCGGCATGCCGTAGATCGGGCTGCTGGTCGCGTTACGCGCATCGGGGTTGGTTACGTCGTTCGCGCCGATGACCAGTGCCACGTCGGTGCGCGGAAACTCCGGATTGATGTCTTCCATATCGTAGAGCGCGGGATAGGGAACGTTTGCCTCGGCGAGCAGCACGTTCATGTGGCCCGGCATGCGTCCGGCGACCGGATGAATCGCATACTTGACCTCGACGCCTTTTTTCTCGAGCTGATCGGCCAGTTCGCGCACGCTGTGTTGCGCTTGGGCAACCGCCATGCCGTAGCCCGGAACGACGATGACCTGGCGCGCGTAAGCGAGCATGGTGGCAACGTCATCGACCGTCGCCTCACGCACGGAGCCCGAGCCGCCCGAACTGCCGGCCGCGCCGGCTTCGCTTGCGTGGACGGCACCGAAGGCGCCGAACAACACGTTTGTGACCGAACGGTTCATCGCCCTACCCATCATCAACGTCAAGAGTGTTCCCGACGCACCGACGAGCGCGCCCGAAATGATCAGCACGTTGTTCCCGAGCGCGAAGCCCGTGAGCGCGGCGGCGAGGCCGGTGAACGAGTTGAGCAGCGAGATGATGACCGGCATGTCGGCACCGCCGATCGGCAGCACGAACAGGACGCCGAGAATCACCGCTGCGCCGAGCGCCGCAAAATAAGCAGGCACCGTCTGCACGTTGAGTGCGACCAAAACGAGGCCGGCGATTGAGATCAGGGCTAGGATCGCGTTGACGAACTGTTGTCCGGGATAGACGATCGGCCGGCCCGTCATCACTTCTTGGAGCTTGAGAAACGCGATGATCGAACCCGAAAAGCTGATCGCACCGATGATGCTGGTCAGCACGCTCGTGATCGCGAGGTCGAGCGGCACGGCGCTGACGGCGGGATCGAGCTTGAGAAACTCCGCCGTGGCGACCATCGCGGCCGCGCCGCCGCCGCAGCCGTTGAAGATGGCGACCATCTGCGGCATCGCGGTCATCTTGACGGCACGCGCCGCGTAGATGCCGACGAAGGCCCCGGCACCGAGACCGATCAGTGCGATCCACCAGCTCGCGGACCAGTCGAGATTGAAGCCGGTCGCGACGAGCGCGATCGCCATCCCCGCCATCGAGATCGTGTTGCCGAGGCGCGCGGTCTTCGGCGTGTTCATGTAACGCAGGCCGAGGATGAAGCACACGCCCGTCACCAGGTAGGCAACGTCGATCGCTAGTTGCTGCGGGGTTTGAAGCGAGGTGTCCACTAAGGTTTCGCTCCGTTCGCAGCGGCAGGGGCAGCCGCGGCGTTTGCCTGCGCGGGAGTTTGGCGCGGCTTGAACATCGCCAGCATCCGCTGCGTCACGACGTACCCGCCGAACACGTTGAGTGAGGCAAGGAACACGACGAGCACGGACAGGACGGGCCCGAGCTTCGGCTCGGTTGTGACCGCCACGAGCAGTGCGCCGACCAGCACGATTCCGTGGATCGCGTTGGTCGCCGACATCAACGGTGTGTGCAGCGTGGCCGGCACTTTCGAGATTACCTCGAGTCCCACGAAGACCGCAAGGACGAAGACCGTTAACTCGGTCAGAAGATGGAATGCGTTCACGCGTTGCTCCCGGCTAGGGCCGATTTAGTGGGTTCGTGCACGATCTCGCCGTCCTTGACGAGCGTCGTGCCTTTGACGATCTCGTCGGACATGTCGAGGGTGAGGGTGCCGTCCTTGGCGATCAATTGCAGAAGCGTGAGGACGTTGCGGGAATAGAGCTGGCTTGCGTCGCTCGGCATCGTCGAAGGAATGTTGGTCGTGCCGACGATCGTCACGCCGTATTTGACGACCGTTTTTCCGCTCTCGGTCAGCGCGCAGTTGCCGCCCGTTTCAGCCGCCAAGTCGACGATGACCGAACCCGGCTTCATTCCTTTGACCGCGTCTTCGACGATCAGGACCGGCGCGCGCCGCCCCGGTACGGCAGCGGTTGTAATGGCGACGTCGACGCCGTGAATGTATTCGGCGAGCAATTGCTGCTGTTTGACTTCCTCTTCGGGCGTCAGCGCACGCGCGTACCCGCCCGCGCCCGATGCGTCGATGCCGAGGTCGAACTCAACGAAGGTTGCGCCGAGCGATTGCACTTGTTCTTTGACGACCGCGCGCGTATCGAAACCGGAAACGACTGCGCCCAGACGCCGCGCCGTCGCGATCGCTTGCAAGCCGGCGACGCCCGCGCCGAGCACGAACACCTTGGCCGGGCGGATCGTGCCGGCGGCCGTCGTCATCATCGGGAAGAAATGCGGTAGCTCGAGTGCCGCTATCAAGACCGCTTTATAGCCGGCGACATTGGCTTGCGAGGAAAGCGCATCCATACTTTGGGCACGGGTCGTGCGCGGGATCGCGTCCATGCTGAGCGCCGTGATCTTCTGCTTTGCGTACTTCTCGACCGATTGCGCGTCGCCGAGCGGCGCGAGAAACGCGAGCAGCGTCTGTCCCGGCCGCATCAAAGCAAGCTCCGCGTCGGTCGGGCGCGCGACCTTGGCGATGAAGTCCGCCTTTGCGTAAACCTCGGCGGCATCGGCGGCAAGCGTTGCGCCGGCGCTCTCATACGCTTCATCGACGAAGGCAGCGGCCGTTCCGGCCCCGCGCTGGACGAGAATCGAATTTCCCGCCTTCGTCAAACGGCCGACCGTCTCCGGAACCAGAGCGACGCGCCGCTCCCCCGGAGCAATCTCCGTCGGAACGCCGATGAGCATGAGCTTCTCCTCACGACACGAGCGCCGCACTAGCGACGCCCGAAATACAGATACTGGGTAAGACTTCTACCCCCAACCGCCCCCCCGGTCCTCGCGAGCCGGAGGCGAGCATGCCGCGGGCGCACGGATGCGCAC
>Ga0302324_100001512_pt1 | contig 56380 bp, 60 predicted proteins | sample Palsa_T0_1_FD_201949 | JGI IMG/M metagenome (GOLD analysis project Ga0302324, IMG submission 201949) | Peat permafrost microbial communities from Stordalen Mire near Abisko, Sweden - Palsa_T0_1 | ecosystem: Environmental > Terrestrial > Soil > Palsa > Peat permafrost | place: Sweden: Abisko...
AGGCTCGGGAACTTCGAGCTTCGCCGCGGGGCTGATCACGCTGACCGGCGGTGCTGGCAGTGCGGCCGCCCCGCAGACGGGCTCGGGGACTTTGTCCTTCGCGGGTCATGCAATCGAGATCGAGCCCGGAATCATGGCGCTATCGGGATTCGCGGCGGCCACGCTCGATGCCAGCAACGCAATCATTGGCATCGGCACAGGTTCACTCACGACCGCCGGCGACTTGGACATGCTCTCACCGATCGTCACGACCCTAAGCGGCGCGCAAACCCAGATTACCGCGGGCGGCAATCTGATCCTGGCGGCCTCCCTCCGCCCCAGCGTGGGCGCTGCGCCCACGTTGCAGACGGGCGGGTCCTTGGTTCTTAGCGGCAATTCGGTTGCTGACAGCACGCTGATTTCGATGCCCTCCGGCGAAATAACCATCAATGCAACGCAGCAGCTTGTCCTGGGCTCAGGCGCGGGAATCGACGCGGCGGGCATTCTGCCCGCCAACGCTCCCCATGGCTCGGATGGTGGAATCATCAGCCTCAGTTCCGGCGGAAACCTATCGGCCGCGAGCGGGGTCAGCATGTCGGTGGCTGCGGGTTCGGGCGCCGATGCCGGTTCGATTTCAGTATTTGCAGCGGGCATGGCGGACGTCGAGGCGCAACTCAACGGATCGGCGCAAGCGGGCATGCGCAGCGGATCTTTCACGCTGCAGGCAGGATCGATCCCAAATTTCGCCGGCCTGAACAATGCGCTCGAACAATCGGGATTTCACGATTTGCGGTCCATCGACGTCGGCAGCGGCAATCTTGATTTGGCAGCGGGCTCGAGCATTACTGCGCAAAGCGTCGTGCTCACGGCGGACACCGGCTCCATCTCGGTGGCCGGCACGATTGATGCGTCGAGCGCCTCCGGGGGCGGAAACATTGCGTTAAGCGCCCGCAATGACCTTTCGTTGGCCTCCACGGGAATTCTGGCGGCCAACGGCATCGGCACCGGAATCTCCGGCGGACAAATTGAACTCGCTTCGACCGCAGGCTCGGTGAATCTCGATGCCGCCTCGCAGGTCTCGGCCAGCGGTGCTGGGGATTCCGGCACCTTGCTCGTGCGCGCGCCGCAGACGACCATGGGCAGCGGCGTCGATATCGCGGGCGTGCCCGCAAATTTGACGCAAGTGGGCTCGGTGTTGATCGAGCCGATGATCGCCGAGACGCTGGGTTCAGCGCCGACGACGGCGCAATTCACCGCCATCGAGTCGACCATCGCGAGCTATATGACCTCGGCACGCCCCACGATCTTGAATGATCTCGGGTTGAGCTCGGCGTCGAACGTCGTGGTACGGCCCTATGTCGACATGACGACACAAGGCAACCTCACGCTGCCCTCCATCGATTTCAGCAGCTGGCGCTTCGATGGACAGCCGGCCGATATTTCGATCCGCGCCACCGGATCCTTGACCGTCGCCGGTACGGTCTCCGACGGATTCAGCACCTCCTCCGGCTTTCTCGATGTCATGAACAGTGCCTCGGCGCGAATCTCGCTGGTTGCCGGCGCGAACCTTGCTTCAGCCTCGGCGACGGCCGTGGCCGGCGGCGCGGCGGCGGATCTCGATCTGAACGCCGGCGCTATCGTGCGCACAGGTACGGGCGCTCTCGAGCTGACCGCTGCCCGCGATGTGGTCTTCGGCAAGGGAGCCAGCATCTACACGGGCGGCATCCAGGGGGTTTCGTCCACCGCCAATACGGACACCGGTGTACCGCTATCGTTTCCGACCGACGGCGGGAGCATCACGGTCAACGCAGGACGGGACCTGATCGGCGCGCCGATCACCGAGGCGGTGGATTCATGGAACCCACGCTTCGAACCGAACGTCGCTGCGATCTGGGGCATCGATTTCTCGGCATTCAACTGGAACATCGGTGCGCTGGGCGGCGGCAATGTAGTCATCAATGCGGGTCGCAATGCGATCGATGTCACGGCCGCAGTTGCGGACAGCCTGACCTACGCGGCCGATGGCGTTACGCCGATTGCGTTGGGCGGAGGCAATCTCAGTGTGAATACGGGCGGGGACGTGGGCAGCGGATTATTCTATGTGGGCAAAGGCGTGGGCCGAATCGACGCAGGCGGCGCGCTGACGAGCACGCTCAGCGACGTCTTTAATAACCCCCTGGGTACGCTGCTGCTGGCGGGCGACGCTTCGTACTTCGTATCGGCGCAGCGTGACGTATTGCTGCAAGGACTCCTGTCCGAGACCGCGATCGCACCGGGACCGAACTCGGACCAGGTGTATTTCTTCCGTTACGATCCTAATTCGATGCTGGCGCTTCAGAGTCGCGGCGGGTCGATCACGTACAACAGCAATCCGACGCGCGACAATGATTTTCTCGGTCTTACCGGCGCCACTCAGAGCGACTATGGGGTATTCCAGTCGGGACCACCGTCGATCGACTTCGCGGCATTCGGGTCGGATGTGGTGCTTGTCTCCAGCATCGAAACCTTACCGTCGACGAATGGCCAATTGACTGTCTATGCGGCTCGAGACATCACCTCCACCGGAGGACTGCTCGGCATGAGCGATCAACCTCTCTCGACGGTCGCCACGGCTCTTAATCCATCGCAATATTCCAGCATCTCGGACATCGCCGCGCTGACATACACCGGTGCCAGCTTGCACCAGAACGACCCAAACCCGGTATTGATCTCGGCGGGCCGCGATATCAACGACATTGAGTTCGATCTACCCAAACAGGCCGATATCAGTGCCGGCCGGAATATTGTCGACCTGACCCTGGCGGGGCAGAACTTGAACCCAAGCGACGTCACGTTCGTACGCGCTGGGGGCTCAATCGAATACGATTCCGCCGATACGACGGCACATATCACGCTGAACGGACCCGGGCAATTAGAGGTGATTGCCGGGGGCAACGTCGATCTCGGTCTGTCGCAGGGCATTACCACGTACGGAAATATCCTGAATCCGAATCTCGCCAGTTCGACCGGCGCGGCGATCACGGTGCTGGCGGGTCTCGGCGCGCCGATTGGAGTCGGGGGCAGCGCGAGTTCCACGGATTTCCTCGGCAGGATCATCGCGCCGTCACCGGCGTACCAAGCCATGCTCGTTGACTATGTAGAGCAAACCACGGATCAATCCGGTCTCTCGTTTACAACGGCAGAGAGCCTGTTCCGCAACTTTGGGTTATCAGCGCAGCTGCCGCTGATCGAGAACGTGTTTTTCAACGAATTGGTGGTGTCGGGTGAAGAGGTCAACCAAGTACCCTCGCTCGGGTTCGGTCGAGGCTATGCCGCCATTGACAGTGTGTTTCCCGGCAGCCGCACGGCGACGTCGCCCGACAGCGGGGACTTGACGCTCGGCTACAGCCGCATCTACTCGCTTGACGGCGGCTCGATCTCCATCCTGGTTCCAGGCGGAAGCATCAACGTGGGGCTCGCGAATCCACCCACTAATTTTTCGATCTACGGAGTCGTCAGAACACCGTCCGACTTGGGGATAGTCGCCGTTGGCCCCGGGGATGTGGACATTTACTCGCTCAACAGCGTGCTCGTGAATCAGTCGCGGGTCTTCACGTTGGGCGGCGGAAATATCGCGATCTGGTCGACTCTGGGGAATATCGATGCCGGGAACGGTGCAAAGACCTCGATCTCGGCGCCGCCGCCGACGGTTGAGGTGGACGCGAATGGAAACGTTACCCTGGATTTCGGGGCTGCAATCGCCGGCAGCGGCATCCGCACGATTCAATCCGAACCCGATGTACCTGCGGGGAATGTAAACCTCATCGCGCCGGTGGGCTTCGTCAATGCGGGGGATGCCGGAATCGGCTCAGCCGGCAATATCAATATCGCCGCGCAGCGGGTGATCGGCGCCACGAATATCAATTTTGGCGGAACGGCAACAGGCGTGCCGCCTGAGGTAAGCGGCATCGGCGCCTCGCTCTCCGGGGCTTCCTCGGTTGCCAACAGCGCGACCACGGCCTCCTCCAGTTCGGCTGAATCCGCAGCCGCGAACCAGTCGGCCTCGGCCCCGCTGGCGTCTGCCGCGCTCGGCTGGCTCGATGTGTTCGTCGAAGGCTTCGGCGAGGAGGTCTGCAAGGCCAACGATCTGGAGTGCCTGAAGCGCAATCACCGATCGCCGTGACCGCGGGCACTCATTTGCTTGTCACATTGGCTGGCTAGAATCGCCCGCTTTCTTCTGCCGGCAACAATCCAGGAACGAATATGACGATAAGGCAACTGAGCGGCTGCAGCGCGGCACTCCTTACGGCGATTTTTGCCGTTTCCGTGTGCACGGCGGCCGATGAGACCCAGGAGACATTGGCGATCAAGAAAGCGCTTGCTAGCCGCTACCCTGAAGTTCAGGTGACCGATGTTCGCCCATCGCCAATTCCCGGGATCTATCAGGTATTTTCCGTCGATGCCGTGGTCTATGTCGATCGTAGCGGCGAATACCTCATTGCCGGACCCATGATTGCCACCCGCACCAAGGCGGATCTTTCGCAGCAAGCACTCGACGATCGAGACTCGATCAACTATGACCAATTGCCGTTCGACAAGGCGATCAAGACAGTAAGGGGCAACGGCGAGCGTACTCTGGCCATATTCGCAGATCCGGATTGTCCTTATTGCCACAACTTGGAAAAAGAGCTGGCCGGCCTGAGCGACGTGACCATCTATACGTTTCTGTACCCGCTGACCGCGCTGCATCCCGACGCGCGTGACAAGGCTCGCGCGATTTGGTGCGCACCTGATCGCAGCGTTGCCTGGCACGACTGGATGATCCTGGATAAGGCGCCGCCCCCGGCGAACGACTGCAGTCAAGATCCGATCGACTCGCTCCTGGCATTGGGCGCCGGCCTGAAGATCGCCAGCACCCCGGCCGTGTTCTTTGAAAATGGCCATCGGATGAGCGGCACCCGGCCGGCAGCGCAGTTGAACGCACTGATGGCGGCAGCACATGCCGAAAAACCGCGTTCCAATAAGCCAAATCCCGCAAGCAGTGCCGGCAACCCGCCAAAATCCTGATTTGCGGTCAGTGAGCCTGCGCGTAACGAGCCGGTCACACTGAGATCGAATAATCACGCAGGCACCGCGGCGATCCTGTTCGCGGCCTGACTCAAGAGAGAACAATAATTGAAACGGAAAGGGATGTATGGAATGCGCCGATGGGCTTGAAGCTACCCGCGCTCGCCATGGTCTGCGGCGGCGCTTTACTGTGCTTTCACGCAGCGCGCGCCGATACGGCGGCCGGCGAGCAAAGACTTCTCGAGCTGCGCGACACGGTCATCAATCTCGTCAAGGCACTCGTTGAGAAGGGCGTGCTCACGCGAGAGCAAGCCGAGAAGATGATAGCGGACGCCAAGACGAAGGCAGAGGCCGAAGTTGCCGCGAACGCCGCCAAGCAAAAGGCTCAAGAAGAGCAGGACAAGGGAGCCGTGCGTGTTCCCTACGTTCCCCAAATCGTGAAGGACGAGATCAGCAAGGAAGTGGCCACCGAGCTCGCTCCGAGCGTCAAGCAGCAAGTTGTCGAACAGCTCTCGCCGGGCAACGTGCGATCTGCGCTGCCCGATTGGGTCCAGCGCCTGACTTGGACCGGCGATGTGCGCATTCGGGGCGAGGCGGACGATTTCGGCCAGAACAACGCCACGTTCAGCTATCTGGACTTCAATGAAGTCAACGCCGCCGGCGGCATCGTCAATGCCGGAACCAAGGCATACTTGAATACCACCGAGGATGTCGACCGCCTGCGTATCCGCGCGCGATTCGGATTCGATGCTGACTTAGGCGGTGGCTGGAGCAGTGGTGTGCGCCTCGCCACCGGAAGCGGCGGCGAGATATTCGTGAGCACCAATCAGACCTTGGGCACGTACGGCCAGGGATACCAAATTGCGTTGGATCAGGGTTGGGTGCGTTGGACCGGGACCTCCTCCAGCGGCAGCCAAGTATTCAGCACAGCCGCCGGACGCTTCAGCAATCCCTGGTTGAGCACCAACATGGTCTGGTACAACGATTTGACCTTCGAAGGAGTGACCAGCAACTATCGGTTCAATCTCTCATCCGACAACGCTCACCGAAAGGACTTCTTTGCGACGATCGGTGCATTTCCACTGCAGTCGGAGACGCCTTCCTCCGAGGACAAGTGGTTGGCCGGCGCGCAGTTCGGCGCGGATTTGCAGGCCGCCGACGATTCGCGCCTGCGCATTGCCGCCGCCTACTATGATTACATCCACATTGTGGGCGAACGCAATGCGCCCGAAAGCACGTTGCTGAACTATACGGCTCCCGCCCTGGTGCAGAAGGGCAACACCATGTACGACATCAGCAATTCGACCAATCCGGACGTGAATTTGTTTGCGCTCGCCGCCGATTATCACATCGTCGATCTGATCGCGATCGGCGACTGGCATGTATTCTCCCGTTACGGCGTGAGCCTGACCGCAGAGGCCGTGAAGAACATTGGATTCAATTCGGCTGAAGTGTTTGCGCGGACCGGCACCTACGTGGCGCCGCGAACCGAGGGTTACGAAGCAGACGTAGGATTCGGCTCGTTCATATTCGGACAAAGCGGCACGTGGCGCGCAACCCTGGGTTATCGGTATTTGCAGCGCGATGCCGTGCTGGATGCCTTCAACGACGAGGACTTCCATCTCGGCGGGACGGACACCAAGGGGTACATCGTCAATTTCGACTATGCACTGAATCCTCGAGTCTGGGCGCGCCTGAGATACCTGTCCGCGAACGCAATCGACGGGCCGCCGCTCGCGATCGATGTGCTGATGATCGACCTGAACACACAGTTCTAGCCGCCAGAGGGAGCAGACATGACCCTGAGTCGACCAGTGTTCGCTGCGGCAGCCGGCGCCGCGGTTTGGGTGCTCGCCGCGGGCGCAAGCAACGCTCAAACGGCCCGTACCGGCGGGCCGGCGAACTCGCAGCTGCAGATTCAGTTGCAGCAGCTCGCCTCTGAAAAAACCCGCATGGATGCGGAAAACGCAAAGCTCAAGAAGGATCTCGAGGACGCGCACAAGGAACTCGATTCTCTCAAGAACACTCAGAAGACGATTGACCAGCGCGCAAAGGAATCCGCAGCCGCCCTGGCACACAGCAGGGCGCAAAGCGATTCCACCGAAGAGCAATTGAAGCAGACGAAAGAGAAAATGGAGCAGCTGATCGGCAAATTCCGCGAAGTCGCGCAGACACTGCGCGACACCGAGTCTGATCGTTCAACCGCGAAGCAGAGCCTGGCAGCTCGCGATCAGCAGCTGCGCGTTTGCGTCGAGCATAATCTCGCCCTCTACAAGCTCAATGACGAGGTTCTGACCTACCTCGACACACAGGGTTTTTGGTCGCACCTCGCTGCCGCAGAGCCCTTCACCCAGCTGAAGCGCATTCGAAATGAGAACCTCGCCGATGACTACAAAGCCCGTGCCGGCGATCAGCGCGTAGACCTGCCGCCGGGCGCAGCGGCCCCGACACCGAGCAATTGAGTGTCGCGGGCCTCACTCGGCGGGAAGTTGGAGCACAAGGTCGAATTTTCGGCCTTGACGCTCGACGGTGACGTTGACAGGAGAGGAGAGTTGAATTGCATCGAGGGCCTCCTTGCCATGCACAGGGTCTTCAAGCGGCGTTCCATTCACCGCTGTCAGCAAGTCTCCGGGGTAAAGCCCCATGTCGCGCAGCGGCGTGCCGTTGGCGATCGGATAGATGAGAACACCGCGCTGCTTGCCTGTCGTGGGGTCCAATGAGCCGACAGCACGGAGAATCTTGTCGAGCTGCCCGGGGGGCTTGTCGACCACCCGACCCAGATTATCGGTGTACACCGGGGTTTGTGGAACGGCGGCGCCGGCAAAGGACGCCGAACCCGTTCGTCCTCCCAGCAAAAGGCGCTGCAGCAACAGCGATTCCAAGGTACCTGCACGATCGAGAATGATATGGTCAAGATAAACCGAGCGCAGATAAGCGCCGCCGATCTGAGCGCCGACCGAATAAACCTTGGCATTGCCGTCCGCACGAATGATGGCGATTCCCTGTTGCGGATTCTCGGTTGCAATCGTGCCATCCAGCACAAGGCTCGCGCTCGTCGGAGCGGCCTTGGCTGGATCATGCGCATGCGCTCCTAGATCGACGATCGCAATGCCGAACAGGTGGCGCGCGACGATGCTTTGCACTTCCACTCCCAACCGCCGATCCGGCATCGTCGGGGTTGCAGCCGACAGCTCCGAATTCGTTGTGGGACCCTTCCACAGGGCGCGCGCGGTATGTGCCAGCTCGAGGGCGATCAGCGCGATGAGCACCAGCGACACCAATTGCGGAGCATTGCGCCGGAGCCACGCATGCAGCGAGAACGCCGGGAATGGCCTGTCTACCATCAATCGTCTCTCCAAGTCGGCCGTCGATGATTCATCCGGATTGTTGCCGATGCTCTACCTCTGCGTGTGCTCATGAATATGACGATGGATCCGGAGGCACGAGCCGAGGCGGCATTTCAACGAGCGCTCGCTCTGCACCGGCAGGGGAGCCTCGACGAAGCCCGGAACATGTACCAGGAAGCATTACAGATGCAACCGCAGCACCGCAGATGTTTGCATCTGCTGGGGGTTCTTGCAGCACAGAGCAACCACCTTGACAGGGCCGTCGAGTTTTTTGGCCGCGCGATAGCAATCCAGCCCGATTCCGCCGAGGCCTACTTGAATCGCGGAATCGTACTGCGTGAGGCCGGCCAGCCGGAGGCTGCGATCGAGGATCTTGAGCGGGCGATCGCTCTGCAGCCTGGCAACGCCGGCGCCCGCATCGTGCGAGCCCATGCATTTCGCGATCTCGGTCAATACGAGGCTTCCCTCGAGAGCCTGGATGAGGCGATCGCGCTGGCGCCCGATCAGGCGGAGCTTCACAATAATCGCGGGTGCGCGCTGCGCGAACTCGGGCGCCACGAAGCTGCCATCGCGAGCCTCGACCGGGCCATCACCCTGAATCCCGACTACAAGGACGCGCATTATAACCGTGGTCTCGCTTTGTCTGAGCAGCGGCAGTTTCATGAGGCGATCGCGAGCTACGACCAGGCCATCGCACTCGATTCTCAGCACGTTGCAGCACACAACAATCGTGCGCTGGCGCTGCGTGAATTGAGGCGCTATGAGGAAGCGGTCGAAGGCTTGCAAAGCGCGCTCGCGCTCGCGCCGGACTTTGCCGAGGCTCATCGCAGCCTGGGCCTTGCCTATTTTGACCTGGAGCAGTTTGAACGGGCCGCGGCGAGCCATGAGAAAGCCATCGCGCTCAAACACGATTACGCAGAGGCTCATTCGAGCCGCGGCAACGCATTGCTCGAGCTGAAGCGGTATGCCCCCGCCATTGAGAGCTATGATGCGGCCATCGCGCTCGGCGGGGACGCCAATTTCCTGCACGGCTTGCGCCTGCACGCCAAGCTGCAGATCGGGGATTGGAATGATTGGGATGCGCAGCTGAGGCAAGTCGAGAATCGCATCGCACTCGGCGAACGAGCGTCGCCGCCATTTCACACGTTGGCGCTCACGGACGCACCGGCGCTGCAAAGGAGAGCCGCCGAGTTATGGGTCCGCGAACAGTGTCCCGCAAATTTCGCGCTTGCTGCGATCCCGCGACGCGATCGACGCGAGAAGATTCGCATCGGGTATTTCTCCGCCGATTTTCGCAGCCATCCGGTATCGACGCTGACGGCCGAGCTGTTCGAGATCCATGACCGCTCGCGCTTCGAGGTCATCGCGTTTTCCTTGGGTCCCGACACGCAGGATCCGATGAGAAAGCGCTTGGAGAAGGCATTCGACCGGTTCATCGACGTGCGCAGCAACTCCGATCAGGAGATTGCCTCGCTTGCCCGATCCTTGGAAATCGATATTGCGGTGGACCTCGGCGGATTTACCCACGGCGGCCGCCCCCAGGTGTTCGCCATGCGCGCCGCACCATTGCAAACGAGCTACCTGGGTTATTCCGGCACCATGGGCGCGGACTACATCGACTACCTGATCGCGGACTCGACTTTGATACCTCCGGCAAGCCAGCATCACTACCGAGAGAAGGTTGTTTATCTGCCGTACACGTATATGGTCAATGATTCGACGCGCGAGATCGCGGACCGGGTCTTCAGCCGCCGCGAACTTGGGCTGCCCCCAAGCGGCTTTGTCTATTGCTGCTTCAATAATGGATACAAGATCGCGCCGGATTGCTTCGATAGCTGGATGCGGATTCTGCGGCAGGTGCAGGGCAGCGTGTTGTGGCTGTCGGAGGGTGCCGGGGCAGCAGCTGCCAATTTGCGACGGGAAGCGCTGCGCCGAGGCGTGAGCGCCGAGCGGTTGATCTTTGGGCAAAGGATGCCATCACTGGCCGAACACCTGGCGCGGCAGCGCGCCGCCGATTTGTTCCTCGACACGCTTCCGTACAATGCGCACGCGACGACCTGCGATGCGCTGTGGGCCGGTCTGCCCGTGCTGACGTGTGCGGGGGAGTCATTTGCGGGTCGGGTGGCCGCGAGTCTTCTCCAGGCGATCGACCTGCCGGAGATGGTAGCCGCAACGAAGCTGCAGTATGTGCAATTGGCCGTCGAGTTGGGCGGCGACCTCGAGCGGCTGGCCAGGATCAAGCAACGGCTCGCCGACAACCGGCTGCGAAAACCCTTGTTTGATACCGCGCTTTTTGTACGCCACCTGGAGAGCGCCTACGAAGCGATTTACGCCCGATACCACGCCGGATTGCCCATCGAGCATGTGTACGTGAGGACGGATGCACCGGCCGCCGCGCCCCCCGTGGATGCACAGTAGTATTCATTCCAGAGGGGTCGGATTTCATCAATTTGCAACATGAATTGGCGACCCTTGCGCACGATGAAAAAACATATCCATAGGTTACTGCTACTCGCGCTTTGCCTCGGGGCGCTCTGCGATACTCCGAGGTTGGTTGCTGCGCAAGCGGCCGGGCCTGAAGCTGCGCCGCGGGCAGCCGCACCCGCTGAGGCGGCGCCGTCCGCGGACGAGGCCGGCTACGCGTATGGCGTGAATTTTGGCTACCAGCTGCATCAACTCGGCATCACGACTGAAATTCCGATTGACAGTCTTGCGCGGGGAATGAAGGACGGAATGGCGGGCAAGAAAACTACGCCCGCCGACATCAAGACCGTGATGGGTTTTGTCAAATCCATCAACGATGCAACGCTCGCGCGGAACCGAGCGGCGGCGAAGGAATTCTTGGATCACAATGCCACGGAAAAGGGCGTCAAGAAGACGCAATCCGGCCTGCAATACAAGATCATTGCAGCTGGAAACACCAAGGCTGCCTCCCCGCATCCGACCGACACCGTCACGGTTCAGTATCGCGGCAAGTTGGCAGACGGCACGGAATTCGACAGCTCCTTTGCACATGGCACACCATCGAAGTTTGCGGTAGACGCTGTCATCAAAGGTTGGCAGGAGGCTCTTGCGCTGATGAAGCCGGGTGCGAAATGGCAGTTATTCGTTCCTCCGGAGCTGGGCTACGACGCTTCCGCAAGACCCGGAATTCCAATCGGCTCACTGTTGATATTTGACGTGGAACTGCTCGGTGTTGCGTCGCCCGCCGAGACCAAGCCGACGGCCGAATCGGCCGCGCCAAATGCGACATCCTCACAGAACACGTCAGGAGGCTCGGGCTGACGTCGCGGTGGCCCGCGATGAGCCGCGCGGCGTCAGCGGATCTCACTAGCTACGATTGCGGCGGAAAAGGCCAAATATCGAGAAACCGCCCGAGAGGAATAGCCAAGCGGCCCCCGGCAGGGGGACCGGTGTCTGTTGCACGAAGCCGGAAATGCCGACATTGCTTTCTGCGGACAGAGTGAACCCCACCGTAACCACCATTTCGTTGAACTGATTGCCCGATGCGAGATTGAACAAGTTCGCCGCGGTGTATACCGGCGAACTTTGTGTCGCCGGACCGCCAGCGAAAGAAAAATTGGCGCCTACATCGACACCTTTATTGAATGGCGCCGGGCCGCCGGGGAGCGTGCTTTCCTCGAAAGCGGTCACGACTTCATCGGCCGTTGCTTGTATGTTCGCACCCGCGCCCGAGAGCGAGGTCAAGCTGTAGGAAGCCGAAGAATTCGCCGCAATTTCGCCGGCGAGGGAGACCGGCATTGTCAGCGTCAGCGAGAAGCTGCTCGCAGCCGTTGTTGTGCCTGCGGAAAAATTAAATCCCAGAATGGGATCTGAGTTGCCGTTGAGGTTGATTGACGCCGTCAAACCATTTTGCGCCCAATTGACAGGATTGACGCTCAGAATTCCGGTCGCCGGGTCGGCATTGTAGCTTCCCGATTCGACGGTGGTGCCGCCGACGCTGAGAGCCCAAGTGCAAGTCGTTGCAGTGCAGGGGACGACGGTATCCGCTCGTGCGGAGGTTCCGATGGCGCAAAGCGCCACCACCATTCCGAGGCTCGCTGCTACAGCAGCATGGCCCCCTCTGACGCTTGCCTGGATTGAAGAACTCGAGCAACTCGGCATTGAGACACCCCGCCCGGGGCAGCGCGGACTTGCGGCCCGCCATCCCCACATTACCTGCGCAGGATAAGATGCATGAACTCGATCTTTGTTACTCCAGTGTGAATAATGAGTAACACCATCCGAACCCGCGCCTCTGGCGGGCTAAACGCGCCGCGCCGCCTAGTATCGAATCCCCAGCCGTCGATACACGTCGGCCAACAGCCATAGCGGGCCGATCATCAGGAACTGCACATCCTTGAAGAACGAGGGCCTCTTGCCCTCAATGGCATGACCGATGAACTGGCCGATCCAGGCGAGTACGAACAGCGCGCCGCACACCAGCCATAACGGCACCGACGCGTTGCGATTCAGTGCATCGATCGACCACAGCATGAGCAGCAGCAGCGGCACTGCACCGAGCGCGAGCGGTACGGAGAGAAACGCGTAGTAGATGAGGGCGGCAAGCACCGCGATGCTGGCCCAATTGGCAGCCGGCAACGCGCTGCGTACGGCGGTTGGAAATGGTGTGATCCACCAGAGACCCAAAAGACACCACAGGATCACCGGTACGCAGATCCAGTGCAGCGCCTTATTGGTCGGGTTATGGTGGCTATCGCCGTAGTCGCTCAGCCATTGATTCGCGGTGCGCATGATCGTCACCGTACGCCACGGGGATGGGGTTAATCAATGGTCTCGTCATTGATCGGGCGGCTCTGGTCGCGGTCCCTCGGATGCGGGATGGGTATTCTTCTCACGGATGTCACCGCGCGAAGATCCGCGATCGCAATGACGAGGGAATCTAGATTGCCGCGACCGCGCAGCCGCAGCTGAATCGCATGATTTCCAGGATCGCTCGACGAATTATCCTGAGGTGTTACGTCATGAACCGAGAACGCGCGGCCAGTACACTGCTTCAAGATCTCGCGCACCGCGCCTTGTCCCGCCACGTAGTGGATCAACAGTTCACATTGTTCCGCATGAATGATTCGACCGCTGAGGCGCGAAAAACCGAGCACCACTAGAAAATAGGTGGCGGTGACGAATATCGCCAACACCGGCAATCCAGCGCCGCACGCCATGCCTACTGCGGCCGTGAGCCAAATACCTGCGGCGGTCGTGAGCCCGCGCACGATGTCGCGCTGGACAAATATGAGGCCGCCCCCGATGAATCCGATGCCGGAGACGATTTGCGCGGCGACGCGGGATGGATCCAGAACGACCTGATTCGTCACGATGACATCGCCAAATCCGTATTTTGATACCAGCATCAACAGCGCGGCAGCCACTCCGACCAGGGTATGGGTGCGCAATCCGGCGCTCTTCATGATGCGGATCTCGCGTTCCAGCCCAATGAGCGAAGACAGCACCAAGGCCAGAGTGAGTTCCCCAAGCTGTACGGACGCTTGGCCTAATGTCTCAGTGGAGAGCCATTGGATTGGATTCATATCGGTATCCTCTGGCCGGCGAGAATACTATTTAAATCGAGCGATGCGAATGATCGCTTGCCTAAGCGAGCGGAGCCCGCCGATTCCCCGGCGGGGATCCGAGAGACTCAAAAAGCTCGTCTGATTAAGCGGCCGCTACCATCAAGCCCTTGAGCTTGTGGATGGCATTCGATTCGACCTGACGCACGCGTTCGGCGGAGATGCCGTACTCGTCGGCGAGTTCGTGCAACGTGGCCTTGTCATCGGTCATCCAGCGGCGCTTCAAGATGCTGCGGCTGCGTTCATCGAGTTTCTCGAGCGCCAACTCCAACCGATCCGACGAATCCTCTTCCCACTCTTCGCGCTCGACTTCGATGGCAGGATCGGCATTGCTGGCCGGCAAATACATGGCCGGCGAGTACGCCTCTTCCTCATCGCTTTCCGGCGTGGGATCGAAGGACATGTCGCGCGCCGACAGGCGCTGCTCCATTTCCCGCACGTCCGCGACGTCGACGCCAAGATCACGCGCGACGGCCGCGGTTTCCGCTTCCGACAGCCACGCCAGATTCTTCTTCATCTTGCGCAGATTGAAGAACAGCTTGCGCTGCGACTTGGTGGTGGCGACCTTGACCAAGCGCCAATTGCGCAGCACGTACTCGTGAATCTCGGCGCGAATCCAATGCACGGCGAACGACACCAAGCGCACGCCGACCGCCGGGTCGAAGCGCTTGACCGCCTTCATGAGACCCACATTGCCTTCCTGTACCAGGTCGCCCATGGGCAGGCCATAGCCTAAGTAGCCGCGGGCAATGTGCACCACGAATCTTAAGTGCGAGAGCACGAGTTGCCGCGCCGCGTCCAAATCGGCCTCGGACCGAAAGCGGACGGCGAGAGCAACCTCATCTTCCTTGGACAGAACCGGAATCTGGGACACGCGGTCAATATAAGAGTCCAGGCTCCCGACCGGGCCTGCGAATACCATTCCAGTTTGTTTTGCGACCAATGCAGTCATTTGCACCTACCTCCCAACCAAATCTTCACTCAAAAACCATGTGCCAATAATAGCACTCTTGGGGTTGGAGTGCTAACGCCGGGGGTTAGTTCAGCGTGCCGCTTATCATTTAAAAACATATACTTATGAGGGTTCGATCGCTCGAATATGCCGTGTTGCAGCAAACCAGGAACCCACCCACGAAAGCGCCACCGCGATTCCTAAAACGCCAAGACCGGTCGCGGCCCCAAGGCCTGCCAAGCGAAATGCGCTGCCGTACAGGAGCGCCAGTTTTTCAACCGGACGCGCCAGCAGCGCCGCCGCGATTGCGACCAGAATCAGCGCCAAAACACCCCCGCCCAACCCGTACCAGATTCCGCTATAGAGAAACGGCCGGCGCGCAAATCCGTCCGAGGCGCCTACCAGCTTCATGACCTCGATTTCGGCATGGCGATTCAAGATCTCCAGGCGAATGGTGTTGCTGACGATGAGCACGATGCCCACCCCCAACAGAGCGCCGGTCAGCAAAACGACGGTCCGCAAAATATCCAGGATCGAATGCCAGCGCTTCACCCACTCGGTATCGAGTTGGACCGTTTGCACGTCGGGAAGTGCCGTAATGACCGCCCTCAGCGCTTCGGTGCCTTCCGGCGTGCTTGCGGCCAAGGTCGGTGTCACCACCAACGTATCGGGCAAGGGATTGTCGGTCAAGGCATCGAGAGCCTTGCCGAAGCCGGAATCGGCGCGAAACTCCGCGAGTGCTTCTTCCGCCGTGATGATGCGCACCGTCGCAACATCGCTGCGCTTCTGCAATTGCTTGGACAGCGCCTGCGCTCGTCCGGCCGCCGCCCTCTTGTCCATGTAGACCGACAGGTCGTAGGCATCATTCCAATTGACCGTGGCGCTGCGCGCATTTTGCAAAAACAAGCCCAGCAGCAACGGCAGCGCCAGCGCGACGGCAATGACCGCCATGGTCATCAGCGTGGCCAACGGCTGATGCATGATGCGGCCGAGCGATCCGACCAGAACTTGCGCATGGCGGGCGAAATAAGCGCGAATGTTCATGGCGCTGCGCCGAGCAGAGGTTCCGAGGCGACGTGGCCTTCACTCAAGACGATGCGCCGTGCACCCACTTGGTCGATGAGGTGCACATCGTGGCTGGCGATCACCACCGTCACACCGACCTCGCTGAAACGCTTGAATAGCCTCATCACTTCGAGGGCGAGCTGCGGGTCGAGATTGCCGGTGGGCTCATCGGCGATGAGCAGCGTGGGTTTGGCGACCACGGCCCGCGCAATGCCCACCCGCTGTTGTTCACCGGTCGACAACTCCAGCGGGCGAGACTTCTCTTTCCCGAGCAGGCCCACCTGATCCAGCGCCGCGCGCACGCGCTTGTCGATTTCGCGTCGGGAAATACCGGCAATGACCAGGGGCAGCGCCACGTTATCCGCCACCGAGCGGTCGTGCAGCAATTTGTGATCCTGGAACACCATGCCGAGATTGCGACGAAATTGCGGAATGCCCCGCGCCTTGACGCGCGCCGTGTTCTGATTGTTGACATAGACCCCGCCGCGAGTGGGCCGTTCGATGAGGGCGATCAGCTTCAAGATGCTGCTTTTTCCTGCGCCGGAGTGGCCGGTCAAGAATGTGAGCGCCCCGCCCTCGATATTGAACGACACGTTGGCGAGAGCCTCGCGGCCATTGGCATAGCGCTTGTACACCTGATCGAAGCGGATCATGCGGCAGCGTCTTGCGGGCCCGATTTCAGAAGGGCCGAGACGAATTCCGACGCATTGAAAATGCCGAAATCCTCCGATTGTTCGCCCACGCCGATGAAGCGGATGGGAATCTTGAGCTGCTGAGCGATGGCGAGCACGACTCCGCCCTTGGCAGTGCCGTCGAGCTTCGTGATCACAAGGCCGGTCACTCCCAATCCTTTGTGAAATTCCCGCGCCTGCGCGACCGCGTTCTGGCCGATGGTGCCGTCGAGCACCAACAGCACCTCGTGGGGCGCGCCGGGATCCGATCGCGCCATCACCCGTTTGACCTTCTTCAGTTCGTCCATGAGATGCGTCTGCGTGTGCAGCCTGCCGGCGGTGTCGGCAATCAGAACATCGATGTTGCGAGCTCGCGCCGCGTTCATCGCATCGAAGATGACCGCGGCCGGCTCGGCGCCGGCTTGCTGCGCAATGATGGGCACGCCATTGCGCTCCGCCCAAACCTCCAGTTGCTCGCGCGCCGCGGCGCGAAATGTATCGCCCGCCGCCAGCATGACGCTGCGGCCTTCGGCGAGCAGACGGTGCGCCAGCTTGCCGATGGTCGTGGTTTTCCCGGCGCCGTTGATTCCGATCACCAAGATGACGAAGGGCTTTTGGTTGGGGTCCACGACCAGCGCCTGCTCGACGGGCTTGAGGATTTCGGACATGGCGTGATGCAGCGCCTTCAAGAGCGCATCGACATCGTTGAGCTCCTTGCGCGCCACCCGCCTGCGCAAGTGCTCGAGGATCCGCGAGGAGGCCTCGACGCCCACGTCCGCCGTGATCAGCCGCGTTTCGAGTTCGTCCAAGACCTCGGCATCGATCTTGCGGCCGGGAAGAAATTCGGCGATGTCCGTGGTCAACCACGCGGGACCTTGATTCAGCTTGGCGCGCAGGCGTTTGAAAAAACCGCGAGGTCCAGAGCTTTCGGCTTCGTTCGTCATCAGACGCGTATCATACCGGCCGTGGCTACCCCTAAGATGGATTTACCGGCGCCGGCCGGGCGCAATTCAGTACGCATCGTCGGCGGCGCTTGGCGCGGCCGACGTGTCAGCTTTCCGGACATTCCCGGATTGCGGCCCACGCCGGATCGAGTGCGGGAGACCTTGTTCAATTGGCTGCAGCATTTCATCACGGGCACTCAGTGTCTCGATTTATTCGCAGGCTCCGGTGTGATCGGGTTGGAAGCGCTGTCTCGGGGTGCGGCGGAAGTGACCTTTGTCGAACAGGTGCCGGCCGCCTCGCGCGCTTTGCAGGAACAACTCATCCGCTTGGGCGGCGAACGCAGAGCTCGGGTCTTTGAAATGGGCGCCGCCCGATACCTGCGAACCCCCGCAAAGCCGTTTGACATTGCATTTCTCGACCCGCCTTTCGGCAAGGACGCCCTGGCCGACTATGTTCCCATGCTCGATTCGGGCAATTGGCTGAAACCCGGTGGTTTGGTCTATCTGGAAAACGAACGGGCGGCCGGCACCCCGAAAATGCCCGCTCATTGGGAACTGCTGAAATCGAAGTCGGCGGGCGAGGTGGGGTATCATCTGGCGCGCATCAATCCCCGTAGTTAAGGCAATGAACAAAAGAACAGCCGTCTATCCAGGTACCTTCGATCCGATCACCAACGGGCATATCGATTTGGTGCGGCGAGCGGCGAGCATTTTCGATCGTTTGGTGGTCGCGGTCGCGGCGAATCCCAACAAGGCGCCGATGTTCTCCCTGGACCAGCGGGTCGACATGGCGAGGCGCGTGCTGGCGGATGTGCCGAACGTCGAGGTCATGGGATACTCGGGATTGACCACGGACTTCGCGCGCCAACACGGTCTAACGGTGATCGTCCGCGGTCTGCGCGCGGTGTCGGACTTCGAGTTTGAATTTCAATTGGCTAACATGAGTCGCCACCTCACGCCTGAAATAGAATCGGTATTCATGACGCCGCAAGAGCAGTACACCTTCATTTCTTCGTCGCTGGTCCGGGAAATCGCAGTATTGGGCGGCAACGTGTCGGAGTTCGTGCATCCCATCGTGGAAACCGAACTGAAACGGTTTCGCAAGCTTTGATCGCGGCACCCTCAGCTCGCACGACGCGGCGAGTGCTTGGCAGCCTCTTCTCGGTCGTGGCGCTCATGGCGCTCGGCGCGGCCTCACCCGCCCGCGATTCAGCCGCTCCTACCGCGGCGGCCCACAAGGGCGCCATCGCGAGTGCATATCCGCTCGCGAGTGCCGCCGGACAGGAGATTCTCGCGGCAGGCGGCAACGCATTCGATGCCGCGGTGGCCGTGACGGCGGCGCTGGCGGTCGTCGAGCCCAGCAGCTCAGGTCTGGGCGGCGGCGGCTTCTTTCTCTTGCATCGGCAATCCGACGGCTTCGAGACCATGGTGGACGCGCGCGAGAAAGCCCCCGGGGCAGCCTCGCGCGACATGTATCTGGACAAGTCGGGCAACGAAATCGCCAACGCCTCGACCAGCGGGCCACTGTCCTCTGCGATTCCCGGCGAGCCCGCCGCGCTCGAGTATCTTGCCGGCAAGTACGGCAAATTGCCGCTGAAACAGAGTCTACAGCCCGCGATTCGACTCGCCCGGGATGGGTTTCCCCTTTACGAGCGCCTGCAAGGTGGTATTCGTTTCAAGCGCGACGTGTTGGCGCTGTCCGCGGGCGCGGCCAAGGCCTTCTTGACGGCCGACGGCGGCGTACCGGAAGTCGGCGCCATCATCAAGCAGCCGGATTTGGCCAAGACATTGGAAGCCATCGCGGCCCAAGGCGCCAAAGGCTTTTATGAAGGGCGAGTTGCCGCGGATTTGGTGGCCGGTGTGCGTGCCGGCGGCGGGATCTGGACGCTGGAGGATCTTAAGGCCTACCGCGTCGTCGAGCGCAAACCCTTGGTCGGCGACTATCACGGTGCCCGCATCGTGTCGGCGCCGCCTCCCTCATCGGGCGGCATGGCGGTGCTCGATGCCCTGAATATTTTGGCGGGCTTCGATTTGCACGGCGTCGATTCGGCCACGCGAAAGCATCTGATCATTGAATCCATGCGCCGTGCGTATAGGGATCGGGCGATTTATTTGGGCGACCCCGATTTTATCAAGATGCCGCTGGCGCAGTTGATGAGCGTCGACTACGCGGCGGGCCAACGCAGCAGCATTCGTGCCGACAAGGCCATGCCCTCCGACTTCTTGCCGGGCATCGAGTCGGAGCCAAAGGGCATAAATACGACGCATTTTTCCGTGCTCGACGCCGCGGGAAACCGCGCGGCCGTCACCATCACGGTGAATCTGTTCTTCGGCAACGGCTATATGCCGGCGGGGACCGGCGTGCTGCTCAACAACGAAATGGATGATTTTTCCACCAAACCCGGCAGACCAAACGTCTTCGGACTCATCGGGAACACGGCCAACTCGATCGCACCCAACAAGCGAAGTTTGTCGAGCATGTCCCCCACGTTCGTTGAGACGCAGAAGGGATTGATGATCATCGGCTCGCCGGGCGGAAGCACCATCATCAGCCAGGTACTTCTGGGAATCCTGAACTATGCGGATGGCATGAACGCGGCGGACATCGTCAAGTACCCGCACTACCACCATCAATATTTGCCGGACGAAGTCGACTACGAACTGGGCGCCCTGAGCGAGAGCGAGATCAAGGCGCTGCAGGGCATGGGTCATACGCTCAAACAATCCGGCCGGCAGTGGGGCAACATGCAGGTCATCACCTGGGATTTCGCCAGCGGCAAAGTCGACGCGGCATCCGACCCGCGAGGCGAGGGGGTGGGGCTGGTTTACTAGGTGTCCGCAGGCACTGCCTGTTTCGCGGCGTCAGCGCTGGCAGGTCGAACACCAGTACGTCGAGCGTTGACCTTGCGTGAACTGCCTGATGGGCGACTTGCAGCGGCGGCATGCCGAACCTGCGCGTTCATACACGAACAGCTTCTGGCGAAAATATCCCGGTGCGCCGTCGGCATTGACATAGTCGCGCAAAGTCGTGCCGCCGATCTTGATGGCCGCGGACAATACCGCCTTGATGGCGCGCGCCAGCTTTTGCGCTTCCGCGCGGCTGATGCGCCGAGCGGCGCGCCGCGGTGAAATTCGCGCGCGGAACAGAGCCTCGCTCGCATAGATATTGCCCACGCCCACGACCAGCTGCGAATTCATGATGAGTTGCTTGATGGCCACGCTGCGTTTGCGCGTGGCGCGAAACAAGTAGTCGCCGTCGAACTGATCGCTCAAGGGCTCGGGCGCCAATTTCTTCAGCAGGCGATGCTGTGCGGGATCCTCGGCGGTCCAATGCAGGCTGCCGAAGCGGCGCGGATCGTGAAATCGCAGCAACCAACCGCTGTCCAAGCGAAGATCCCAGTGATCGTGAGGCTCCGGCGGTACTCCCTCGCGCAGCATGCGCAGGCTTCCCGACATGCCCAGATGCAGAATCAAGGTGCCGGCATCGAACTCGATGGTGAGGTATTTCGCGCGTCTGCCGACCTTGCGCACGGTCTGGTTTTTTACCGCTGATTCGAAATCTGCCTGGATGGGCCAGCGCAGGCGCCGGTCGCGCACGATCGCTTCGAGGACCCGGCGCTCGAGCAGGGCGGGCGCAATGCCGCGCCGCGTCGTTTCTACTTCAGGAAGCTCGGGCACTTTGGAAAATCATGGCCCGTGAAAGCCGGTATCGACCGGCCGCGCTCGAGTTACTTGATCTTCGATTCTTTGTAGGCGACGTGCTTGCGCACGACCGGATCGAATTTCTTCGTCTCGAGCTTGTCCGGATGCAGGCGCTTGTTCTTGGTGGTCGTGTAGTAGTGGCCAGTGCCGGCCGAGGAGACCAATTTGATCTTGTCACGCATGGGAGCCTCTTAGACCTTGACGCCTTTGGCGCGCAAATCCGCCACCACCACATCCACGCCGCGCTTTTCGATCGTGCGCAGCCCTCGCGTGCTGACGCGCAGGCTCAAGAAGCGCTTTTCCGTTTCCGACCAAAATCGGTGGGTGTGCAAATTCGGCAAAAAGCGGCGCCGCTTGCGATTGTTCGCATGCGAAACTGTGTTGCCGGTTTTGGGGCCCTTGCCCGTGACTTGGCAGACTCGCGACATGACGTAAACCTTTGAACTTGAAACCTAAAAGGGAGCCGCGCTTTATACCAGGGTGCACCTTGCGGGGCAACTGGGGCCGCGTGAATTTTAAAGAATTCAATGAGTTGCATAAATATACACGGTAATCATGTATTATAGCGCAGGTGAAAAACATCACGGTTACCCTCGATGAGAAAACGGCGGCGTGGGCGCGTTCGTATGCCGCGGCCCAGAACAAGAGCCTGTCGCGGTTCCTGGGCGAGCTTTTGGATCGCACAATGCGCGAGTCGCGCGAGTACCAGGACGCGATGCGCCGGTTCCTTTCAAGAAAGCCCAGCCCCGTGAATCGGGACCACATCCCGTATCCCGCTCGAGAGGAATTGCATGAGCGAACTCACCTTCGTTGATGCCAACATTCTGGTCTACGCGCGAGATTCAGAAGCGACACAGAAGCAAAAGACCGCCATGCGGTGTTTGCAGTTCCTCTGGCAGGAGCGCACGGGCCGCATCAGCGTTCAGGTCCTGAGCGAGTACTACGTCGCGCTCACTCGAAAACTGAAGCCTGGCCTCGACGCCGACGATGCGTGGGACGATGTGCAGGCGCTGATGTCCTGGGACCCCCAACCCATCGATGGCGAGTTGCTTAAGCTGGCGCGGCAAATCGAGCGGCGCTATCTCACCAGTTGGTGGGATGCCATGATCGTCGCGGCCTCCGAGATTCAAAGCTGCACGATATTGCTGAGCGAAGATTTTCAGCATGGCATGGTCTTCGGCCAGGTACGCGTGCATAACCCCTTCCTCGCGCGCGTCGAAGACATCGCCAGCGCCTATCAAGTGCCAGTCGCCAGGGCCCGCCATCGACATCGCGGACGTCCGCTGTCCCGCGGTTCGGCGCCCGCTCAATGATTATCGGGGTTCTCCGAGCACCGATCTGAACAGCTCGGTGTCCGCGTATTCCGTGATTGCCTCAACCTCGCCATCACGGAATTCGAATATCCAACAATAGGTGTTCTCGTAAGGCCTGCCGTCCCTGGTCAGGTTCTCTCCTCGTCCCTCCACCGACACTAGGTCGCCTTCGGCAATCATCCGGCGAGCGTGACTCTTCAATGGCGACGCCAAGATCCGCCGCAAGGGTCCGATCAGGTCGCGCAAGATCGCGGCCTTGCCTTGGTAGGTCTTTGACCAGCCGGTAGTGCCGGTAATTGTCCAGCGTGCATCCTCAGCGAGGACATCGAGGAAGGGCTGCCCATTGCCCTTGGCGGTTTCAGCGAACACAAATTCCAATCGCTCCTTGTTGGTGGAAAACGCGGCCGCAAGCATTCTCTAGCGCTCCCAATAATCCGGTGTGACGGCCGCATGTTCGACACGAGGCGCCGGAGGCGCCATCAGCGCGGCTAGGATTTTGTATTGGAAGGGGTGCATGGTAGCCTCCTGTACGAACTGAACGAATCATACCAAAAACGTATGATTCGTCAATAGGAGCGTTGAAATGGGAGGGAGGCTATGAAGAGGCGGCAGATCTGCCGCTGCGAGCAAGCGCTCGGACCCCGGCCAAATGCGTGGAAGCGAATGCCCCCAGTTCCGCCTCCATCTCTGGCAGGCTTTGGCTGCGAGACGCAAGATCCGCGCTGCCGAAATAAAGCGCGCGGGCGAGTTGATTGGCTTTTGGCGATAGCTGCGGATCCCCAGCCATCGCCGCGCTCAACATGTCGAGAATAGCGGTGTCGAGATCAGCGAAGATTTCGGCGGCCACGCTGTGCGTGTAAGAAAAGAGCTCCGCGGCATGCGCCGATCGGCGTATCAATGTAAATACCGGACGATGCTTGGCCATCACGGCGTCCGCCAAGCGTGCATCCAGTGTTGCACCCGGCTTCGTGAGTGCTTGCTCTACGGAACCGCGCAAAATATTGGCCATGCGTGCGCAGACGGCCAGATACAGCTCATCTTTGTTTTTAAAATGGCTGTAAAGCGTGGCTTTGGCGACATTGGCCTCGCGCGCAACCAGCTCCATGGTCACCGCTCGAAATCCCAACTTTTTGAACAGTTCTTCGGCAGTTCGAATGGCGCGCTTGTAGCGGGCGTTCTCATCGATTACTTTGGGCTCCTGCGTGGACATGAACGAATCATACGGCAGACGTATGGCCGTCGACACAAAGACGTCAGGCCAGTGGTCTAGACCCATCGACGGCGGTCCAGGCTGATGCGCTGTCATAAAAGAATCGCTCGACGGCGATGCGGTCGCCCTCCCAGCGCTGCAATGCCAGCTCATTCAGACGGCGCGTTACCCCGTCTTTGCCGGTCGCATCGAACGTCCAATTGATCACCACTTTGTTTCCGTCGAGCAGAAAGAGCGGGTTCGGATGGGTGTGCATCTTTACCCTCTCCAACACCGCCGCCTCGTGTGCCATCAAGAGAGCCCGGCCCTGCCTCGGCGCCTGCAAATTCTCCTGCATGGAGGCCGACTCGTGATAGAAGTCGGCAATGGCGCGCACATGATCGCCGGCGACGACCGCGGCAATGAAGGCTTCGACGCGTTCACGGCTTGGCACGCGATTCTCCGGGTTGCAGAACGCGCGCAAGCGCCATGTGCGAAAAGCTCGAAAGTTCCGAGCTACTCGAACCCACTCTGCCGTACCTCTGCGCAACTTTGTCCGCCGTCAGGTCCTCGAGAAGCTCGAGTCCGCATTCTCTCAACGTGCCGCCAAAGCCCTGCGGATCGAACCCCGACAGAAATGGCTCGCCCATGGACGTGACTCTCTTTTGAAGTTCCAGAAATTTCTCGGAGCGCGAATCGAGCAACCGTTCATCGGCATAGGTCAACGCCAATTCACTGCCGGCCAGCGCGCAGCGGGCGATGGATCGAAGCGTGGCGCAGTTCGCCTCGCGGGTCAGATACATGGTGACGCCAAGCCAGGAGAAGAACGAATGTCGATCCACTCGAAACGCCGATCGAGACAGCGCGTCCGCCACGCTCTCGGTTGACAGGTCAGCGGCAATGAAATGCACGGAGTGCGGCAGCGATATGCCGAGTTCCGCGATGCGCCCGCGCTTCAAGCCCTGCGTCGCGGGATGATCGATCTCAAAAATCTCGAGATGCGCCGCGAATTCGGGGCGCCGCAGAATGAAGCTGTCGAAGCCTGCGCCCACGAGGATATATTGGGAAACACCGTTGGCGACCGCACTTTTCAGCGCATCTTCGGTGTAGCGCGTACGCGTGATGACATTCTCATACGCCGGGCTGCGGCGCAGACTGGCATCGACGATGCCATCTGGCGCGGCCATCGCCCTTTGCCGAGAAGCGGCATCCATTCTGCCGAGCACGGAGTTGCGAATCATGTCTCGGGCCGAGTCGGGCACGAGCCTATCTCCCCAGGAATCATCGATGAGCGGATTGGGATCCAATCGAGTATGCAGTGCGCGCATCAACGAGGTCGCGAGCGCGGTCCTGCTGGCAGTGAAATTATCCAACAATCACCCCAATAGTCACAGCGAGCGGCCCATTCTATCAGCAGGTCGGGCCACCTCACCCACCCAGCTCTCACCGGAATAGGGCAACTCATGCCACCACGCGTCCATCATTTGCCGCCGGCGATTGTCAGAACGTGTAGCTCACTCCTGCGGTAGCCAAGTTCACGCTGAACTTGCCTGTGGTGTTGCTGTCGCCCGTTTGGTTGACGCGCAGGTAGTCCAGTCGCAGAGACCAATGTCCCGCGAAAGTGTACGAGGCACCGAGACCAGCCAACAGGCTCGAATCGCTATTCGATTGCCTCGCGTAGTCCGAGTGAGAGCTGAAACTGAGCGTGTTGTCCCAAGTTGATTTCCCGAAGTAATCGCCCACCCGCAAGTCAGCCTCGAACGACTCCGAAAGCGGCAGCCGTAAAATCAACGATAGCGCTGGGCCGTGCGAGCTGATCTCGTTCCACGTGCTCAAGGATTGATTGCCGCCTGAGGCCGTGACCGTTCCGACCGCGACATATTTTATGTCGCCGATATGAAGGAAAGCCGCGTCGATCCCTACATATTGTGTAAAGAAGTAGCCCGCGTCAAACCACCAGGCGTCGGACATTTTCTGTATGGATCGATCCGTAAAATCTATCGAGTCGCCACTTTCCGCCGCCGCGCTGCTGATTTGGCCGTCGATATTTCCAGTGTCGTAATTGTTGCGCGCCCGCCCGAAATTTCCGCCCAAGTAGGCGCCGCTCAAATCGTCGGCATTGGCCGTCTCGGTCCGCGCCCCGACGCCCAGCAACAACAGCCCAAGCATGCACCCGAGTCCTGAACGTATCATCTTCATCCCAGCCGAACCGGCCTCAGGGCTGTGGTGCCGGGCTGCCGGGCAATTTGCATGCGACCATCATGCTGCGGTCTTCCTCGCTGCCGTTGATGGTTTCGTAGCCTCGATTGCCGCATGCCCGGCCTGCTTTGACCAGACAGGATGACCAGCTGTTTAGAAATCCTCCGCACGTAACCACGAAGCCGCGGCGCCCATCCGGCGCATAGGTTGGATGTACCCCGCCACAGGCAGCCAGTGCGAGCGTGATCGACGCGAGAACCAGCCGAGTTTGCGAGTGCCGTAGGACCTGCATTGCCTCATCCGTCAATTCTATAACACGCAAGAGTGAGCACCCAAGGTTACAATTGCGTTGCAGGCACGGCCGGCACTTTACAGAATTCCTCGCTCCGCCAGCGACACGCACGCGCCGTCGCCGATGATGATGTGATCGAGCAGGCGTATGTCCACCAGCGCGAGCGCCTCCTTGATGCGTTGGGTGATGAGTTCGTCTGCCTGACTCGGCTCTGCGATTCCCGATGGATGATTGTGCGCGACGATGGTTGCGGCGCAGTTCCAGTGCAGGGCGCGCTTGACGATTTCGCGCGGATGCACGCTTGCGCCGTCGATGGTGCCGCGAAACAGTTCTTCGAAATGGATCAGCCGGTGGCGCTTGTCCAAATACAGACAGCAGAACACCTCATGCTCGAGATCGCGGAGGCGTGCGGAGAGAAAATCCCGGGTAGCCTTGGGCGAAGCCAGCGAGGGGCCGGCGCGCAAGGTCTCGGACAGTTGCCGCCGAGCAATCTCGACCGCCGCCTGCAATTCCGCGAATCGGGCGGCGCCCAGGCCGCGCTCGGCGCAGAATCTTTGCCGATCGGCTGCAATCAACTTGCGCAGCGAGTGGAAGCTCTTCAGCAAATCGCGTGCAAGGTCGAGCGCCGAATGGCCGGGCGTTCCGGTGCGCAGCAGGATGGCCAGCAGCTCCGCGTCTGAAAGAGCGGATGCGCCTTTGTCGAGCAGCTTCTCGCGCGGTCGTTCATCTTCAGGCCAGTCCCGGATAGCCATGCGGCCAAGCATGGCTACGGTGCGGCTAACTCACTAGCGCCATTTCACCCGCAAGCGAGCAGATTGACGAGCGGATCCGGAAATCGGACTAGCTGTGTCCCGAGCTGCCGAATCCACCCGTGCCGCGCGCAGTCGCCGAGAAATCCTCGACCACTTCCAGGGCGACCTGCACCACGGGCACCAGCACCATCTGCGCGATCCGATCCCCGGGATTGATGGTGAATGGCACGGCGCCGCGATTCCAAACCGACACCATCAGCGGGCCCTGATAATCCGAATCGATGAGGCCCACCAGATTGCCGAGCACGATGCCGTTCTTGTGGCCAAGCCCCGAGCGCGGCAGCAGCATCGCGGCAAGTCCCGGATCCGCGATGTAGATCGAGATGCCCGTGGGGATCAGTTCGGTTACCCCCGGCCCAAGCAACAAAGGTGCATCGAGGCAGGCACGCAAATCCATGCCGGCGGAGCCGGCGGTCGCATGCTGCGGTAGGGGAAACTCCCGGCCGATGCGCGAATCCAGGATCCGCACTTTGACGTTGCGCTGCATTGAGGAGCCTGCCTGCTAGACCCGGCGCGGGCGGCGGCCGCGCACACGCTCGCGCGGCCCCACGGCGGTGGTGCGGCGCTTGCGCGCGCCGCGCCGCGGGCCGCCTTCTGACGGCGGCAATCGTTTGGCGATAAGCGCGATGAGTTCGCGCGCCACATCGATTTTCGGGCCGCGCGCGACCTCCACTTTGCCGCCGGGCCAAATCACCGTCAGCGCATTGTCCTCACAGTCGAACGCAATGCCGTCGCCGACATGGTTCGCGGCGATCATGTCGAGCTTCTTGCGCTTCAGTTTGATGCGCGCATTATCCTCGACGTCGTTGGTTTCGGCGGCGAAGCCGACAACGAAGGGACGCTTGGCCATGTCGGCGACCGACTTGATGATGTCCGGCGCGGGCTCCAGCTGCAATGTCACCGGGCCCCCTTGCTTCTTGATCTTCTGCTTCGCCACCGTCACGGGCTGAAAGTCGGCGACGGCGGCGGCCGCGATGAACACGTCCGCATCGCGCACGTGTCGATGCACCGCCGCGTACATGTCGCGCGCACTTTCGACATTGATCCGAGTAACACCCACGGGCGTTGGCAACTGCACGGGGCCCGATACCACGGTGACGTGCGCACCCGCCTCGCGGGCCGCTGCCGCCACGGCGAATCCCATTTTTCCCGAGCTGCGGTTGGTGAGATAGCGCACGGGGTCCAGACGTTCGCGCGTGGGTCCGGCCGTGATCAATACATTGAGTCCGGTCAGGAGGCCTGCGTTGATGGGCGGTTCGAGCAGGCTTTGCGCCAGCATCAACGGCTCCAACATGCGCCCGGCGCCGATTTCCCCGCAAGCCTGGTTGCCGGACGCGGGACCCAGGATGCGAATGCCGCGCGCGATCAAGGTGTCGACGTTGGCTTGCGTGGCCTTGTTGGCCCACATGACGCGGTTCATGGCCGGCGCCAGCATCACCGGCGCTTCGGTGGCGATGCACAGCGTCGATAAAAGGTCATCGGCCCGGCCGCCGGCCATGCGCGCGATGAAATCGGCGCTGGCAGGAGCCACGAGCACCATCTGCGCCCAGCGTGCCAGTTCGATGTGCCCCATGGCCGCTTCGGCCGCGCCGTCCCACAGATCGCTGCGGGTCGGGCGGCCCGACACGGCTTGAAAGGTCATGGGGGAAACAAATCGCTGCGCCGCAGCGGTCATGACCACTTGCACGTCGGCGCCGCGCTCGATGAGCCGTCGCACCAGATCGGGGCTCTTGTAGGCGGCGATACCGCCGGTAACGCCGAGAAGTATTCGAGTCTTCGGCGTCATTGAATATGCTTCAACTCTTTGAAGCGATCGATGTCGCTCTCGAATTGAATGCTCATCGTCGATTCCTCGCTGCGCTTCTGCCGCAGATTTTGTTCTTGTGTATGAATGTCGGTGATGAGCCGAACCAGATCCTCGGCCACCTGGTCGGGCATGGGTATGGCGCGCGGATCGGTGCTGTAGGGCCTGAAGGCCATGCTCTCGGCGAGCAATTTCTTCATGCGGCCGTTCAAGGTCTCGAGGAATTGATTGGTTACCTTGATCTGATCGGTGAGCAATGCGAGGCGCTGATCGCGCAGGCGCTCGATCTCCTGCACCGACACGTACGTGTTCAGCAAGTTCCTATCCCGATCTGCCCGCTGCTGCGCATCAAACTTCTTTTGATCTTCGGTCGCTTGTTGCTCGGGCGTTTTCTGCGCCTCCAGCGTGTCTATTTCGACCCCCCGCGAGCTCAAGACTTTCCTCTCCTGCGAGGCGTATTCCGGCGGGATGTGATCGCCATAGTGCGTCACGCCGTCCGCATCCACCCACTTATAAAGGGTTCGCCCGGGGGTGGTCGTATCGGCAAAAACAGCTGCCGCAAGCAGCGCACTTAAGCTCAGGATCCAAGCGACATTCTTCAAGAACATATCCTCGAGATGAAGCCGCCGCCATTGTGAGGGCAGAGGGGTGGGTTTTCCAGGGGCTATTCCTCAGTCCTTCAGGCCGTAGCGATCGCGGTACTGCCGCATGCTGTTCAAGTCGCCGGCACCCTTTGCAAGGGAGATGTGGTCCATCAGATCCGCCAGATTGACCACGGATACCACCGGGATTGCGTATTGGGCGCGCACTTCCTGAACCGCCGACAAATCACTGCCCGCGCCGCGTTCCTGGCGATCCAGCGCCAGCAGGACACCGGCCGGCGTTGCTCCCGCCGCCTGAATGATGTCAATCGACTCGCGAATCGCGGTGCCCGCCGTGATGACATCGTCCACGATCAGGACTCGCCCTTTGAGCGGGCTGCCGACGATCCTGCCGCCCTCGCCGTGATCCTTGGCTTCCTTGCGGTTGAAGGCAAACGGCACGCTGCGCCCGTGGCGCTCGGCAAGCGCTGCCGCAGTGATGGTCACCAGCGGTATGCCTTTGTAGGCCGGCCCGAATAGCATGTCGAAGCGCAGGTCGGAGATTGCCGCGGCCGCGGCGTAGGCTCGGCCCACCGCGGCGATGGCGGCGCCGGTGTTGAACAATCCGGCATTGAAGAAATACGGGCTCTCACGGCCGGACTTGAGCGTAAAGCTGCCGAACTTGAGAACGCCGAGCTGTACGCACAAATCGATGAATTCAGTTTGGTACGCCAAGGCCATGGGGCCTGATATTATCGCGCGCGATGCGCATCGTCACGACACCGGCTGCCCGGGAGCTCAAATACGCGATTGACGCCTCGGTGACGGCATCGAGCTCACCCGTTTGACGGACGCTGCCAGGCCCACATTGCTGCAGGCGCTGCAAGACAAGCGCATGTTGGCCGTTTTATTCATGAGCTTCGCCTCGGGGCTGCCGTTCAATTTAACGAGCTTTACGCTGCAGGCATGGCTTGCATCCGAAGGCCTCGACATCATAACGATAGGCAAAGTCTCTCTGGTCGCGCTTCCCTACGTGTTCAAGTTCCTGTGGGCGCCCCTCCTCGATCGCTACCTGCCCCCGGTGTTGGGACGGCGGCGCGGCTGGATCTTGATTTATCAGGTTTGTCTGGCGGTTGCCATCGGTGTCATGGGGTTCTGTTCGCCAACCAAAGAACTATATGTGCTTGTCGTCGTTGCTGTGGTGGTAGCGGTGCTTTCCGCCTCGCAGGACATCGTGGTGGATGCCTATCGCGTGGATACGATTCCGGTGAGCGAGCGTGGACTCGCGGCCGCGGCCCAATCATTCGGCTACCGCACGGCCGCACAGATTGGCGGTGCCGTGTTGGTGATCATCGCCGCCCACTTCAGCTGGAAATTGGCTTTCCTTCTCGTGGCCGCACTTATGGCGGCGACGACATTGGGCACCCTCTGGGCACCGGAACCCGGAGTGACCGGGAAGCCCCCGAAAACCCTGGTCGACGCCGTATGGCATCCGCTGCGCGCGTTGATCAGGCAAAAGGGTGCATGGGGATTCTTTTTGCTCGTTCTGCTTTATAAAGTAGGCGATGCGTTTGCCTTGAGCCTATATAGCGCCTTCATGATCAAGGGCGTGGGGTTTTCGCTCGATGAGCTCAGCATCGCCGGCAAACTGAACATGACCGTGTCGACCATTATCGGCGTCGCGTTCGGCGGTTGGGTCTACATGCGCTGGGGCACGTTCAAGTCGATGCTGATTTTCGGCATCGGCCAGGCATCGACCAATCTCTTGTACGTGTGGCTCGCACTGGCAGGCAAGAAAATATGGCTGCTGGCCCTGGCGACTTCCTTGGATACGGGCGTCGGCGGCATGGGTCTGGCCGCATTCGTCGCATTCCTTGTATCGCTGTGCAGCTCGGATTTCAGCGCCACGCAGTATGCTCTGCTGTCAGCTCTGGCGAGCATTCCCAGCAAAGTCATGGGTTATGTTGCCGGGATAGTCGTGTCAATGATCGGCTGGGCGGATTTCTTCGTGGTCACGTTCTTGACCGCCATGCCGGGGATCATTCTGCTCGTGATATTACGAAAACCGCTGACCGAACTCACGGCCCGCGACGTCGCGAACAACAAACGCTGAAGATGGAGGGTGGGCCTGGCTGGCGGGCCGCGCGGGGGGAGTTGCGCTACGGACGGCGCAGCGAGCGCTCGTTCGGGTTCGACCAGGCGGTTCTCGCGTTGTCCTCGAACTCACGGCCCAAGTCTTCGGCCTCGACGTCGATCGCGCCCGACCAATCCTCCGGCGCATCCGCCACTTCAATGAGCTCGTCGCGCAGGTGTTCGTTCCAGGAATCGAAATCCATCTCCTCCACGGTGCCGTCAAAATATTGGATCTCGATGGTCTCGTCTTGGTGGTCGATGGCGACCACCTCAAACAGTTCGTTGGTAGCCCCTCGGTACCATTCGCCTACGATCGGTCTGATTACCTTCATCGCAGTCTCCGTCTGTTATGCTCGTGTCCATTCAACTCCCAATAGCTAAATCGCGCAATATGTAAATTTTGCGCGCAGCAACATTCCATGGCCGAACAACTGATCAAGTTTTTCGTGGTTTTTTTCGTCGTCGTCGAGCCAATTTCATTGGTGCCCCTGTTCGCCGGGCTGACTCAAGGGGCGAGCAGCCGCTACAAGAAAAGAATGGCCGGAAAATCGGCGGCGATCGCGCTTGGAATCTGCGTATTGTTCGCGTTCGGCGGCGCGAAGTTTCTGGAAATCATGGGAATCTCACTGAGTTCATTCCGCATCGCCGGCGGCACGCTGTTATTCTTGATTTCACTGGAAATGGTCTTCGCGCGCACCTCGGGCACCAAGTCGACGACACCTGAGCGGGAAGAGGCCAAGAATCGCGAGGACATTTCAGTGTTTCCCCTGGCGTTTCCATTCATCGCAGGTCCCGGGGCACTGGCCACCATCTTGTTGACCTCCGGCGAGCTGTGGGGAAAACCGCTGCAGTTTGCCGGTTTCCTGGGTGTCGTGGTGCTGGTGCTGGCCGTCTGCTGGGTGTTGATGCTGGCCACGCCGCGCCTGATGAAAGTGATCGGCGTCACCGGCGCCAACGTCATGAGCCGCCTGTCCGGCGTGGTGCTCGCGGCGCTTGCCGTGCAATTCATCGTCGAGGGAATTCGCGGCAGCTTCTTGTCGTCGTGATTTCAAGCGCGGGCGCCGCGCTTTGAGTACGCCAGATCCCACACACCGTGTCCTAAGCGCGCCCCGCGCCGTTCGAAACGAGTGGCGGGCCTGAATTCGGGGCGATCGACGAACGTAGCATCCTTGCTCAATGACATGAGATCCGGATTTGCATTGCACACCGCCAACATCTGCTCGGCATACGCCTGCCAATCCGTGGCCAGGCGCAGCGTCCCGCCGCGGCGCAGCTTGGCGGCCGCGATCGACATGAAGTGCGCGTCGATCAAGCGGCGCTTATGGTGACGCTTCTTGTGCCAAGGATCCGGAAAGAACACCAGCATCTCATCGAAGGATTCATCTGGAATGTGATCGCGCAGCACATCCACGGCATCGCTGCAGATGACGCGCAAATTGGCAAGTTTCTCACCATCCGCCCGCAGCAGCAGCCGGCCGATTCCCGAGCGATGCACTTCGATCCCGAGATAATCGATGTGCGGATTGCTGCCGGCCAAACTACCGATGACTTCTCCGACCCCAAAGCCAATCTCCAGGCAGCGGGCCGCCTCGCGTCCGAACAGGGCATTGAGGTGCAGCGGCCCATCGCCCAAGTTCACGCCGAAGCTCGGCCACAGGTCGGTTAGCGCGCGTTCTTGGGCCGGGGTCGTGCGGCCGGCGCGAAGCACGAAACTGCGAATTCGTCGTCGGTTCTGCATGACTGTAAAGTGTGCCTGATATGATGGATCGATGCGCGATGCCCGCCTTGGATCAGCAGCGACATTAGACGGCGACGCCTCATTCCGCGGCGCGATCGCGGCGCGCGGCCTGGGCAGGAGCGGCTCTTCAAGCCTCAAGGCGCTGTTGGCCGCTGCCCTATTGATTGTCGCGGGCTGCGCCAGCTTGCCGCGGCACGTGGAAAAGCCGCGCTCGGAGGCTTTTCAGAAGCCGGAGACGACGACGCTCGGACAGATCGTCGACAAGGACGAGAAGGGCAAGAATCTCTCGGGCTTCAGATTGCTGTCGTCCGGAGACGAGGCATTGGCCAGCCTCATCGCTCTAGCGGATCATGCCGAGCGAACGCTCGACATTCAGTACTACATCATTCATGAAGATGAGTCCACACGGATACTGCTGCAGCACGTACGGCATGCGGCGGACCGGGGAGTGCGGGTGCGCATCCTGGTCGATGATCTGAACACCGCGGGCGAGGATCAACGCTTCATGCATCTGGGCGAACATGTGAATGTGGAGCTGCGGGTGTTCAATCCGTTTCCGAGCGCAAGGTTCTCCACATGGATTCGGTGGGTCGCCTCCGCCACCAGCTTGAGGCGCATCAACCACCGCATGCACAACAAATTATTCGTTGCGGACAATGCGCTTGCCATCACCGGCGGCCGCAACATCGGCGATCAGTATTTCACCCGCGACCGACGCAGCAACTTCATCGATTTGGACGTGGTCGCGGCCGGCCCCATCGTGCCCGAATTGTCGGCATCCTTCGATGAGTTCTGGAACAGCAAGTACGCCTTCCCGATCCAGTCCCTCGCCTATCCGGCGGAAGCCGAGTCGGTCTCGCCGCCGCCGGTGGAAAACGCTCCGACCGAGGCCGATTGGCTGGAGCGCGAGCTGGATGCGGGCCGCGTGCGGCTCGACTGGGTGCCGGCCACGGTGCTTGCGGACCAGCCGGCGAAGATTGCCAGCGAGACTTCCCCGGCGGAGGAAGTGACCATTGCCAACGACATCACGGCGCTGATGAGCTCGGCAAATGAAGAACTCCTGATCATTTCGCCCTATTTCGTGCCCGGCAAGGAGGGCGTCGCATTGATGCGCGAATTGGTGGGCCGCGGCGTGCACATCCGGATACTTACCAATTCCCTGGCCTCCACGGATTCCCCCCTGGTGCACATCGGCTACTCGCGTTACCGCGTCGCTCTGCTCAAATTGGGAATCGATCTTCGCGAAGTCCGGCCGACGCTCGGACAACAGCACGCGCGCTTTCATCCGTTTCGCAGTTCCAATGCCAGCCTGCACGCCAAGGCTTTGGTGATCGATCAAAAAATCGTATTTGTCGGATCGCTGAACATGGACGCGCGCTCGGCGATCACGAACAGCGAACTGGGGCTGGTGATCCGCAGCCCTGAAATCTCCCGCCAGGTGACGAATCTGCTCGACGACATCAGCACGGATGGCAGCTACAAATTGCAGCTGGATCACAACAATCGCATCGTCTGGACGAGCGGCGATCCGGGTGCGCAGCAGACATGGCACAGCGATCCGAAGACCAGCCTGACCGAACGCTTGTGGCTGAAAGCCTTGTCGCCGTTCGCTCCGGACGAGTTGTTGTGATGGATCCTGCGCTGGCGCCTACGAGGATATGCGCAGCGTACTCAAATATTCCTTGACCTTGCCGCGAAAACCTTCGCTGCTGGTCACGGTGGCGCCGCCGGCCAGGACGAGAATGAAATCTCCGCGCAGCGTGCGGTTCACTTCCTTGATGTAATTCAAATTGACGAGGCAAGACCGGCTGATTCGCAGCATGGGCTGCGAGCGCAACGCCGTTTCCGCCTGCTGCAGCGTGCTGCGCGCGTGGTAGCTGTCGCGGCCGACCCGAATGGCGACGTAGTTTCGGTCCGCTTCGATCATTTCCACCCGCGTAACATCCAGTACGTGCAGATGGCCGCCGAATTCCGCGAGCAAGCGCTGCTGTTCCTCCGCGTGGCTTCGCGCACCTCGCTCGAGTTGCGCGAGCAATCCGGCCAGCAGAGTCTGCCGCTCGTCCGCGCCGGAGTTCAGGTGGCGCGGACGCACGCGCGCCAAGGTCTTGCGGAACCGCTCCTGATCGAAGGGTTTGAGCAGATAGTCGACGGCGCTGACCTCGAAGGCTTCGAGCGCGTAGGTGTCATAGGCGGTGACGAAAACCAGCGTTGGCAGGCTCTCGGGCTCCAAAGCGCGCGCGAGATCGATGCCGTTCAGCGGGTCCATTTGGATGTCGAGAAACAAAAGCTGCGGCGGCTGGAGCCGAATGGCGGCCAGTGCGGCTGCGCCGTCGCCGAATTCGCCCACCACGCGCAAATCGCGCTCTGCCTCGCAATACTCGCGCAGCGTGCGCCGCCCGGCGGCCTCGTCATCGACGATGATCACATCCATCATGTGCCGAACAGGGTGTTGATTTGCAGCTTTCTGCCAACCGGCGACTCGCGGCTCATCGGCGGCGACTCTCGAATGATCGGCATCCTGATTTCGCTGACCCATTCGCCGTCGACTCCCGCAGCCGACAAACTGGCGTAACCCTCGAATTGCACCGCCATGCGTTCGCGCACATTCTTCAAGCCGATGCCGTCCGCTCCGACACTCCTGTCCTGCGCCATGGAATTCGTCACACGCAGCGCTATCACATCGTCGATCACGTTCACCGTGACCCTCACGGCGACCGCACCCTGGTGGCCCGCCATTCCGTGCACCACGGCGTTTTCCACCAGCGGCTGCAGAATGAGGCTCGGCACCCAGACGGCCGGAATCTCCGCCGGATTCGGCAGCTCCACTTTGAGCCGATCGGCGAAGCGCCGCTGCTGCAGCTCCAGATACAATCTTACGAACTGCAATTCATCGCTGAGGCGCGAGAAGTCGCGCTCTCCGGCGTTCAACAAGCGCCGCAGCAGATCGGCGAGCTGCACCACCATGGACTGCGCGGCTTTTGGATCCCATTCGATGTGACCGCGGATCGTGTGCAACAGATTGAACAGCGTGTGCGGCGATAGCTGCATGCGCAGCGCAGCCAGGCGAGCCGCGCTCCATTCGCGCTCGAGCGCGGCGAGCCGCAATTCGGAATCACGAAAGCGGGTGTACAGCGCCACACCCGTGACCAGCGCCAGCCCAAATCCGTAGGCGGGCAGAAAGCTCACGAAACTCGCGAGCCACATCGTCAGCCACAATGGATCGCCCCATGCGTGACTGATGACATGCGACAGTGCGTGCGCGTGTTGGCCGTCCGCGCCCATGATGACTTGAGCAAGAGTCATGGCCGGGTACGCCGCCGCGGAGAAAATGGCGCCGAGAATCAATTGCAAGGGCAGCGCGATCAGCAGCGGTCGCCATTGAACTTTCAGCGACGCCCAAAAAGAGACCAGCAGCATCGGCAGCAGCAGCAAGTGCTGAACCATCCTCGTGTCCCAGGTGGCGAACACCATCGCGTCGGTCACGCGCGCGATGCTGACCCGCATGCTGTAGCCGTACAGAAGATTCGACACCGTCACATAGGTCCAGAAAAGGGCAACGATGGCCAAGAACTGCGGGCGCGTCAGGCCGCCGGCGAACCGCCGCGTCGTCGAGTCAGCCGAACCGGTTCCAATCATGGGTCAAGCCTACCGCAAGTCGGGGCGAAATGCGGTGCCGGGCCCAAAGTCCGGGACGAAGCCGTTGCGTTGCGGGACGAACTCGACATCCGCCTGACGACTAGAAGGCTCGTCGAGGAGTCTTATGTGGGTGTCGTTAATTATTGACTGAAGGAGAGATTCCATGACCAAGCTAGCTACTGTCCGTACCCCCAACCTTAAGTTCAAATCGGCCCTGGTGCTGCTGGCGGGCGCGCTCGCCGTCTCGGCAGCGGGGGCAGCCGGTGCCTCGCCCGCCCAGAGCGATGTACCCGCGGTCACCATTCACTACAGCACGGCAAGTCTTGGCACCGACGGCGGTGCGCAGGCCTTGTATCACCGACTCGTGCGGGCCGCCGAAAGAGTCTGTGAGGCTCAGAGCTCGAGCGCCTCTCCCTTTCCCAGCTATGGCGAAATGAAGTGCCGCGAGCAAGCTCTGTCCGGCGCGATTGAGAAAATTCATAGTTCGCGGCTGGTCGCGGTGTCCAGCTCTGCCTCGAAATCCGGTTAAAGGAACATGAAGTTTTAGCGACCAGCCGCAGGATCCAACCAAACGGTGCGCTGCACCACGGTGACATCACCCTCCTGCGAGCTGGTCGCGTTTGGCGGACGCGCACGCTGCATGGATTTTCCCCGCGGCTCCTCGGGAAGACCATGGCTCTCGTCGAATACGCCCACGGACATTCTGGTCAGCGCCGCATCCACTCCAAACTCCATGCCATCGGCCGGCAGGTTGGCGACATCGAGTCGGGTCGCACCGCTTCCGAGCCTCCTGAGCTTGGCACGCCATGGGCCGGATGGTCCCGGCACGACAATCTCTTGAATATTCGCGTTCTGCGGAAACACGACGAAGGCGCTGGGCGCTCCGCGCGCCGATCGCAGGCGCAGGTCGAAATGCTTTTCGTGCGATGAAGTCATCGTCAATTCAGGCGCCGGGAGCGGCAGCGTCGCAGCATCGGCAAAGAAACCGAACGACCAGCTCCCCGCAAAGCGCGCACGCGGCGTGGGATCGAATGAGGCCAGCGCCGCGAGAGCTGCGGGCAGATGAAGAGAAGCCGTCTGAACCCACCAGTGTGCATGGTCAGCATCGGCGTCGTACCAATATTCGACATTGATTCGCTGCGGCCATTCGGCGGAGTAAATCGGCAGAATCAAGGTGATCAGCACGCCGCTGAGCGTCGCTGCCGACGCCAGCGCCATCACCAGCCGCCGCGCGCTGGTTGTCGCGATTGCCAGCAGGGGCAGCAGCAGGGAGGTTGCCAAACCCAGGGTAATCGTGGTGATGGGCCAGGCTTGCGCACCGAGCCCCGCATACAGGAACAGCAATAGGGGCATCGACGCGGCGAAACAAACCAGGCCGGGAAGCAGTACGGCAATGTCGATCGCCGCCGCAGAGGGTTGGCGCCTTCTGATCAAATTCCCGAGGCACGGCAACACGGCGAGAGCGGCAGCCGAAGCCGTGAGCAGCAACGCGAAACTGGCGCCGGGCGCCATCGCTGCCGCAGCCACCGACAATGCAGCGATGAGCAAACTGCTGCCCAGCCAAAATCCCCAAAATTCCGCGCGCCGCGCCAGCCAGGGACCGATAACCGCGGCCGCCAGCAAGGCCATTGCCGCGCATGCGATGCTCATCGGCAAGGAATGCGCAACCCAAGGTCCGTTGCTGAGCGGCGGCAGCTTGCCCGAGAAGCGCAGCAACACGAGCGTGCCCACGCCGAGAACGGTGCAGAGCAGAAAATTGCCGAGCGCACCGGCGATACCCCACGACATCTGCCGCCCCGTCAGGGCGCCATAGCGGCATAAGAGTGCAGCCTGCGCCAATAACACCGCCAATATCGCCAGCGCCGCGGGCAGCGCGAAATGCGCCGGCCAGACAATCAGCCCATGCGCGAATACATCGAAGAACACCGATTCGCCGGCGGGCGGATGCAAGTCGGCCGAATTGGCGAGGGCCAAGAGCGCGCCCAGCGCGTTGTCGCCCTGATGCTGGATGCTGCTCAAGTTTGCGTTTGCCCAGTTATCGAGCGGCGTGTGGTAGCGGCTGACATCGCCGATAAATGCAAAATTGAATCCTTGGAATCCCGCGGCCTTGAACACGGTGAAATCGGTGTCGTTCGGCAGCAGCTTGTAGACGACGTAGTAAAGGGAGTTGGTGATGGGTTTGACGGTCGCCGATGCATACAAATGCATCAGCCATGCATTGGCGGATCCAGTTTCGAACATGAGACTCGGGCCCGAGGTGCCGCGAGTGTCCATGTTTACCGCCGCCTGCACTTGCTTGGCGAGCGGGTGCTCGCGCACGAACAGCATTGCCCCGAGCAAACCGGGCTCCTCGCCATCGGTGATGAGCAGAACGATCGGGTGTGGCGGCGCCGCCCTGATCGCCAGGATTCGCGCGATTTCCAGCAGCGCGGCGACGCCGACGCCATCATCCGATGCACCGGGGCCGGCGGCCACCGAGTCGTAGTGCGCCGCCAACAATACCGCGGCGCCGGGCGCAGCGGCATCTCCGAGCCTCGCAATGATGTTCGTTGGAGTGCCGCAGGCGCCCGCATCGTTGCATACCAACCCCTGCTGCAGCTCGGCTGAATAGCCCAGGTCTTTCAGCCGCTTCACGATGACCTCGCGTACCTCGGCGTTGGCGGCGCTGCCCATCGGATGCGGTATGTCGCCGCCGACCATCTCCTTCAGGATTGCCTGGGCGCGCGCGGCGGAAAACACGCCGGGCGCGGCGTCCGCTGCGCGCGGCGCCGGCGGACGGTAGGCGAGAAGCGCGGCCGCGAGCACTGCTGCGAATCCTGCCGCCGCGATGATCAAGCCGCGATTGCGCACCAGGGTCATGATCAATCGCGCGCCATGGCTAATTGGGTGCGAGACGCTCGGACTGATGGCGTTTGATGCCCTCTAGAATCTCGGCGTGCGCCGCCTCGACACCGGACCAGCCCAGAATCTTGACCCATTTGCCGGCCTCGAGATCCTTGTAGTGTTCGAAGAAATGCTGAATTTGCTTGAGGCGAATGTCCGGTACGTCCGCGATGGTCTTCCAATGCGTGAACAGCGGGCAGATCTGGTCGGTGGGCACGGCCAGCAGCTTCGCATCGCCGCCGGCCTCATCATCCATGCGCAGCACACCCAAGGCTCGGCAGCGCACGACCACGCCGGCAAGCAGCGGAAAGGGGGTGTGCACCAGAACATCGACGGGATCCTCGTCATCGGCGATGGTCTGCGGCACGTAGCCGTAATTCGCCGGGTAGTGCATGGCTGTCATCATGAAGCGGTCCACGAACAGCGCGCCGGATTTCTTGTCTACCTCGTACTTGATCGGATCGGCATTCATCGGAATTTCAATGATGACATTGAATTCCTCCGGGACATGCTTACCGGCGGTCACATCATGAATGCTCATCGAACCCGGTCCCCTCGAAGCTGCGGCGAATCGCCGCAACCTTACGCGGATCGGCTGCTCTAGTCGATTGCGATGGAATGCGGCTCGGTGCCTGCTGCGAATGGAGAACCCTGGACCGGTACGAGTGCGCCACTGGCATTGACAGTGTAGGCGGAGATATCGCCGGAGTCGTAATTCGCTGCGTAGATGAATTGGCCGGACGGGTCGACCACGATGCAGATCGGCAGGGAACCGGCCGCCACGGTGGATAGCTCGGTCAAGGCGCCGCTGGCCGGCGCAATGGAATAACTCGCCACCTGGTTGACGGCGCTGACATTCGCCGCATAGATGTACCGTCCCGCGGGATCGGCTGCGACAAATTCGACGTTCGATCCCGCACTGATCGGCGAGCCGGACACGGCGGTAAGGGCGCCGGTGGATGCATTCAGGGAATATTCCGAAATGCTGTGCGCCGCTTCATTGGCGATGTAGGCAAATGCATCGGTCGGATCGATGGCGATCGAGATGGCGCCGCTTGCGGCGGCGAATGGCGATCCCGAAATGTTGCTCAAGGTACCGGTGCCGAGGTCAATGGCGAAGACCCCGACATTGGCGCCGTTGAAATTCGTGACGTAGAGGAAATTGCCGTTTGGATCGACCGCCAATGACGCCGGTTCCGCACCGACCGCGAACGGCGAATCGGCTACTTCCGTCAGCACTCCGGCATTGATGCTGAACACCGACACGTTATTGGAAGCCAGGTTTGCCACAAAGAGATACTGATCCGTCGGATCGATGGCCACGGCACCGGGAGCGCTGCCGGTGGGGGTGGGAATGCCCATCAGACTCAGCTCGCCCGTGCTGCTATCGATCGACAGCACCGAGACGTTGTTCGATCCATTATTGGCGACGTACAGAAATTGACCATCGGGATCCACCACCAGCGCGGTCGGCGTCGTGCCGCCGTCGGCAAAGGGAGAGTCGTCGATGGCGAACAATTGGCCGTTGGCCGAGTCGATGGCATAGGCCGAAATGTCGTTCGACTGCTGATTGGCGACGTACGCGAAGCGTCCTGTTTGGGTACAGGAGACGATCACATTGGTGACGTCGGCCTTATCGATGGTGCCCGAGCCGTTGCGCACGGTGCAGGTTTGCGCGGGGTTCGAGGGTTGAGTTGCCACCGTGACCGAGTAAGCGTCGCCGTTTCCAAGTCCGCCGCCGAACACGAAGCCGCCATTGGCGCCGGGGCTGAATTCATCGCCGGAATTATCCGCGAGAACGAGTCCGGATCCGATCAATCCCGTGAGCGTGCCGCTCACCGTGTATGTGGGGCCGAATTGGTCGTGGCAGCCGATCAATGCGAGCGCCGCGGCGCTCATTGTCATCAAAGAAAGGAATTTCACGAAAGCTCTCCCCGTGCGTAAGATTGTCACCCTTCATTGATCGCCTCAACGGACTGGAGTTCACCATGCGCTACCATTTACTCGGCCAAACCGGATTGTACGTATCGGAGCTCTGCCTGGGCACCATGACCTACGGCGGAAACAAGGGCATATGGGAGTCGATCGGCAATTTGCAGCAGGACGCTGTCAACGAACAGGTGAAGTTGGCCGTTGAGGAGGGGATCAACTTCATCGATACGGCCAATGTGTATTCACTGGGCAGGTCCGAGGCGCTGCTGGGGCAGGCGTTGAAAACGCTTGGGCTAGCGCGCGATGAACTCATCATCGCCACGAAAGCGACAGGCACCATGACAGAGACGCCCAACGGCCGCGGGCAGTCGCGCCATCACCTGTTCAATCAAGTGAATGCCAGTCTCGAGCGCCTGCAACTCGATTACATCGATCTTTATCAATTGCACGGCTTCGACCCCCTGACGCCGTTTGAAGAATCCCTGTCCGCACTGAATGATCTGGTGCGTTCCGGCAAAGTGCGATACATCGGGCTGTGCAACCTCGCGGCCTGGCAAATCATGAAGGCCTTGGGCGTGTCGGATCGCTTGCAACTCGCCAAATTCGTCAGCGTGCAGGCCTATTACACTATCGCCGGCCGCGATCTGGAGCGCGAGGTGGTACCCCTGATCGAGGATCAGAAACTGGGTCTGATGGTGTGGAGTCCGCTGGCCGGCGGGTTGCTCACCGGCAAGTTCAGCAATGCCGAGGACAAGGGACCGGCGGGGGCGCGCCGCGGCACATTCGATTTCCCGATTGTCGACAAGGCCCGGGCGTTCACGTGCGTCGATGCCATGCGTCCCATGGCGGAGCGGCGCAAAATATCCGTGGCTCAAGTTGCTCTAGCATGGATTTTGAGCAAATCCTTCGTCACAACTGTGATCATCGGCGCAAAATCCATGGATCAATTGCGCGACAATATCGCATCGACCCGTGTTCAACTTGACGCTGCGGAAATCAAACAGCTTGACGAAGTCAGTTCATTGCCGACGGAATATCCCGGGTGGATGCTGGCATTCCAGGGTCAAGCCCGCGCCAAGCCGCCTGTCAAGGAATGATGTCGCCGATGCCCGACAAGCAGGCGGGGCGCAGTGAACCAAATGGTTCAAGGCCGCTCCAATATCAGAGGATAACGCTATGCCAATTCCCCGACGGGATGCCTCGAAGCTGCTTGCATGCTTGAGCGTCATGCTCATGGCCGCGGCCTGTCCTCGAATTGCCTGCGCCACTCTGGGCGAACCTGAAAGCTCGGTGCAGACCGACGCCGTCCAGATACAAGGATCCATCAAGGCGATGACGGACCACGAGGTTTACCGGGTTCACGAGATCACCATGCCCTCCGGTACTTTGCTGCGCGAGTTCGTCTCGCTCAACGGCACTGTGTTTGCCGTGGCGTGGAGCGGACCCACGATGCCTAATTTGCGCCAGACCTTGGGCCAGTATTACGACAAGCTCGTCCCTTTGGCGAAACTCAATCACGCCGACCACAATCACTTGCAAATTTTACAAAGCGATATCGTCTACCAGGTGAGCGGTCACATGCGCGCGTTCTCGGGACGAGCCTACATACCCGGCGCCGTCCCTGCCGGCGTCGACCTCGGAGATTTGCACTGATGGCGACCATGACGCGTATCCTCAGCACCGGCTTTAGCGTTGTGCTCTGCTTGTCGGCAATCTCTTGCGGCGGCGGCGGCAATCTTGCGGCGAGCGGTACCACCCCGCCGGCGAGCGGCTCGAACGTGGTCACCGTGACCGTGGATCAGGGACCGACGGTCAATGGCAGCGCCCTTGGCAGCATCAACACCCTGTTCACCTCGGTGACGGTGTGCGTCCCGGGCAGCACCACGAGCTGCCAAACCATCGATCATATCCAGGTCGACACAGGATCGTATGGATTGCGCATTTTGGCGGCCGCATTGTCGTCGCAGTTGGCCCTGCCGCTGCAAACGGACGGCGCCGGAAATTCGCTCGCCGAGTGCACGGTATTCGCAGACGGCTACAGCTGGGGCCCGGTGGTGCTCGCGGATGTGCAAGTCGGCGGCGAAACCGCGAGTTCCATGCCAACGCAGATCATCGGGGTCGGTACCTACGCCAGCGCGCCCGCGGATTGCTCGAGCCAGACCGTTATGGGTGAAGAAGATACGGTGGAAGCCTTCGGCGCCAACGGCATTATCGGCATAGGCCCGTTTGCGCAGGATTGCCCTGAGTGCGCGAATCAGGCCATTGCCGGTGCCTACTACTATTGTTCGTCAACCACGTGCACAGACAGCGTGGCGGCGCTCGATGTTCAAACCGTAAACCCGGTGACCAAGTTCGCCATGGACAACAATGGCGTGATCATCACCTTGCCGAGTGTTGGCAATGCGGGCGAAGACACGATGTCGGGCACGCTGACTTTCGGCGTCGATACCGAGACCAACAATGTCTCCGGTGCCCAAACCGTACTGAACGTCGACGATTTCGCGAATTTGTCGATGACCTTGAATGGAACAACGCCTTTGGCCACGAGCTTCATCGACAGCGGTTCCAACGGCATCTATTTCAACACCTCCAGTCTCGCAACTTGCACCCAGAGCGACATTGATGGGTTTTATTGCCCGCCGAACACCGTTGCATTTTCGTTGACGATCCAGGGTTTAGACTCGGCGGGAAACCCCATCACGGGGCAGTCGACCGGGGTGAGTTTCAGCGTGGGAGATGCGCAATCGATGCTCGCCAACTCCGACAGCGTCCTGCCCTTGCTCGCGGGCACCTTTCCGGGCTCGCAAACAACCTTTGACTACGGCTTGCCGTTTTTCTACGGCCGACGCGTTGCGGTCGTCCTCGATGGCGCGACCACCACGGTGGGAACCGGGCCGTATGTGGCTTTCTAACGCGACAGCCTCGTAAGCCCACCGGCTACCCTTCGTCTCGGAAGGCAGGATAGACTGCCTTTCAATGAACACCACTGCGCCCTCCACGACCGCCGGCCAGGCGAGTCTGCAGCTCGAGTATTTGTCTTCCGATCAAGTCGCCTCGCAATCCGCGGCGTGGCGGCAAACTGTGTTAGGTGTCGTGGGATTCGAGAAGCCGCCGGCGATCGAACGAGCTCAGTTTCCGGTGACGGCCAGCATGACTCGTTCGTTGAGCACCGGCAATCCCTGCGAGGTGTGGCGCGTGAGCGGACCCCGCGTTCAATGGGCGGGACACACCGGGGAATCCCGAGTGAGCTATCGCTACTGCGAGGATCTGTTGTTCGGTTCCCTCACCATCGAGGAGCAGGACGATTCGCAGGACGAGGCGGAGGGACTGCGGCGCGCCACTGAAATCGCCTATCAGGAGATATTCGAGGTTCTCGAGGAAACCGAACACCGGCACTTGATTCGAGTGTGGAACTATCTGCCGGACATCAATCGCGAAGCCGGCGGCGATGAGCGCTATCGGTTGTTCAACTCAGCGCGGCAAATGGCGTTTCGCAACTCCGGCCGGGCAACCATGGGAACGGTTCCCGCCGCATGCGCATTGGGCTCGCCTGCCGGCAGTCCCATATCCATTTACTTCTTGGCGGCGCGCCGGCCGCCGAAAATGATCGAGAACCCCCGGCAAACCAGCGCTTATCACTACCCGCCGAAATTCGGCCGGCATAGTCCGATTTTTTCGCGGGCCTGCTTGTGGGGCGAATCCGGCAGCAGCAAATTATTCGTCTCCGGCACCGCCAGCATCGTCGGCCACGAAACCATTCATCGCGGCGATGTCGTCGCGCAGACGCGCGAGACCCTGGTCAACATCAAGGCGCTGCTCGATGAGGCGAATCGCATCGTGGGCTCGGGCCGATATTCAATGGAGGGGCTCAAGCTCAAAGTCTATGTGCGAAGAGCATCGGACCTGCCCGCCATTCAAGCCACACTATCGGCGTCGCTGCGCAACGCGACTCGCATCCTCTATTTGCAAGCGGATGTATGCCGCGAGGATCTGCTGGTGGAGATCGAAGCGGTCGGCTGAACAGCCGGATTTTTCGATATAAAATAAGGAGGGCATATGCGAGCTTGGACTTCAGTTGCTTGTGGTGTCGCGGCGCTCGCCGCCTGGAACGTGGCGGGAGCGGAGGCGGCGAGCCAGAGCCCGACCCTGACCGACGCATTGGCGATCATCCAGTCGCATCGTTTCGTCGACCTGACCCACAGTTTCGCTCCCGGCATTCCGCATTGGAAGGGTGCGCCCAACGAGAGCGTCAAGACCCTCTACACCGTCGAGAAGGACGGATTTCGAATCAACGAATACTGCCACATCGGCCAATGGGGCACGCATGTCGACCCACCGGCGCATTTTCACGCCGAATTGAAAACGGTCGATCAGATCGAGCTCAAGGACATGATCATGCCGCTGGTCGTGATCGACGTGCACGAAAAGGCCGCCAAGAATCCCGACTACCTGCTATCGCTCGACGACATCCATGCCTGGGAGCAGCGTCATGGAACCATACCGCGGGGCGCGTTCGTGGCCATGCGCACGGATTGGTCCAAACGCTGGCCGGACAACAAGGCGCTCGCCAATGCCGATGCCTCGGGCGTCTTCCATTACCCTGGCTGGAGCCTGCCGGTGCTGAAACTACTGTACGAGGAACGCGGCATCTCCGCCTCCGGCCATGAGACCACCGACACCGATCCGGGCCTGCGCACCACGAAGGACGATTACTCGCTCGAGTCGTACATTTTGGGGACCAATCACTACCAGATCGAACTGCTGGCGAATCTGGACAAGGTACCCGAGGCGGGCGCGCTGGTCTTCGTGACATTCCCCAAGGTGGAAAACGGATCCGGCTTCCCGGCACGCGTGATTGCGGTGGTGCCGTGAGCGCGGCCGCGACGCCCATTGAATATGCGCATGCCTCGCCGGAAGTGCGCGCGGTTTATGATGACATCATGGCGACGCGCAAGACCGATTGGGTGAACAACTATTGGAAGGTGCTGGCGCATCATCCGCCGACGTTGCGCCGAATGTGGGCGAATTCCAAGGAGGTCATGGGACCCGGCGCCATCGATCCGCTCACCAAGGAATTGATCTATATGGCGGTGAGCATCACGAACGGTTGCCGCTATTGCATTGCTTCGCATGGCGCGGCGGCGCGCAAGAAAGGCATGACCGCGGAACAGCACGCCGAACTCGTGAGCATCATCGGACTGGCGAACGAGACCAATCGGCATGCCGTTGCGCTTGATTTGCAGATCGACGAACAATTCCGCTGAAGACGAGGATTTCTCCATGGCAAACACGGTAATGATGAGCGCCAAACATTATCGATGGGACGATCTGCCCGCCGAGCCAATGAAGGGCGGCATTTCGCGGCGGCTAATCACCGGTAAAAACATGATGATCGCGCACGTCTATTTGAAGAAGGGCGATGATGTGCCGCAGCACTCGCATGTGAACGAGCAGATCACCTATATTCTCGAGGGCGCGCTGAAATTTTGGCTGGGACCTGCGGGCGCCGAAGAGTTGACGGTGCGCGCCGGCGAGGTGCTCGTCATCCCGTCCAATCTCGAGCATCGCGCGTTGGCGCTCGAGGACACCCTGGATGTCGATGTCTTCAATCCTCCGCGGCAGGACTGGCTGAACGGAACCGACGCATATCTGCGCCGCTGAGGCTCCGCGCTGCGACGTAGCGCCCGGCGTGATCGAAGCGCTGCGCAACTTCGTGCTTCCCGCGCGCCTCGGTTTCGGCGACGTGCACGCGCCGCTCATGTTCAGCGCCGAGTACCAGGGCGGCAATTGGGGCAGGGGCAGCCTTCAGCCCTACGGCCCCATTGCGATTCTGCCGGGCGCGCGTGCCCTGCAGTACGCCGAACTCGTGTTCGAGGGGCTCAAGGCCTATCGCGTAGGCGATGCTTGCCCAAGCCTGTTTCGCCCGCGGGAAAATTGGCTGCGCTTGAACCGCTCGGCGCAGCGCTTGTCCATGCCAAGCCTTCCTGAGGCATTGTTCTTCGAGGCCGTCGACACGATAGTGGCGGCCTGCCGCGACATCATTCCGCGGGAATCGCGGCGAGCCTTGTATCTTCGGCCGTGCTTGTTCGGCACCGAGCCGGGTTATGTATTGCGCAATTCCTCGGCCTTTCGCTTCATGGTCATCGCCAATCCGGTGGAGGTATATTCCTCCGGGCCGATGCGCGTGGCCATCGAGCGCGACGATGTCAGGGCGGCGGTCGGCGGAGTGGGGGCGGCCAAGGCCGCCGCGAATTACGCGCCGTCGTTGCGCGCGTCGAGCGCGGCGCTGGCGCGCGGGCTTACGGTGGCGCTGTGGCTTGACGCGCGCGAGCAGCGCTTCATCCAGGAACTCTCAGGGATGAATCTGTTCGCGGTGATCGGCGGCGAGCTGCACACGCCCTCCCTCGATGGTGCGATTCTTCCGGGCGTCACGCGCGACTCGCTGCTGACTTTGAGCCGCTATCTTGGATTCACCGCGCACGAGCGGCGCATGCCGCTGGATGAGATGCTCGCGCAGATTCGCAGCGGCGAATGCAGCGAAGTCTTCGCGTGCGGTACCGGTGCCATCGTCAGTCCGATCGCCGTGCTCGCCGATGGCGACAATCAAGAATATGTCCCGCGGCGCATAGACGCCGTCGCCGCGCAACTGCGCGAAGCCCTGCTGGCCATCCAGGAGCGACGCGCCCCGGATCCTTTCGGCTGGACGCGCGAGGTGCCGCTTACGGAGTTGCCTGCTCTATCGGAACGCGGCTAGAATCCTGCTTCACAGCGGGCGTCGTATAATGGTAATACCCAAGCTTCCCAAGCTTGAGCCGTGGGTTCGATTCCCATCGCCCGCTCCACTTTTCGTTGTCTGGCGTGTCCCTTTGTTGTCCTGGGACGCGACTTAGCTTAACGCCTGTTTCCACGGTCTCGATGCCGCTATAACCGGTCTTGGATCGAATGTAGCGATTGCGGCATCGCCTGAGCGCGGGGGCCCCGCGCGGCGCTGGGGCAGATTCGCGCGCTTCAAGCCTCTACCTTCGATCATTCCTTGGCCGCGCATTGCGGTTGCCACGGGCGGTTTCCTATTTCCCGAGCAACGTCACGTCTTTTGAGAAGCGAAGATCTCCTTAGGCGTCCGCCTCTTCCCTTACGCCACCAGTGACCGGATCCGCGAGGTGCGGCTGCTATCTACGGCTTCCGCGGCCCGAACCAACAGCGCCTGCACCTCCGGGATTTTCAAGGGTTCACTCAACAGATACCCTTGCGCCTGGGCACATCCGCTCTCGCGCAGGCGCCGCAGTTGGTGCGGGTTTTCGACTCCCTCTGCAATCACCCCGAGTCCAAGCGTTTGGGTCATCTTGATCATTGCCGCAAGCATCGCGCGATCGCTGGCCCGTTCGTGAATGCCTGAGACGAACGATTGATCGATCTTCACTCGGTCGATTGGCAGATACTGCAGCCGGCTGAAGCTTGAGTAGCCTGTGCCGAAATCATCGAGCGCGAGCTTTACGCCGAGCGCTTTCAGCTGCGCAAAGGCCTTGTCGGTCTCAATCTCATCCTTCATCGCCAGGGATTCGGTCACCTCAAGCTCTAGGTTCATCGGATTCAGCCCCGTCTCCTTCAGCACGTTGGCAACCAACACGGGGAAGTCCATGTGGATCAATTGCGCGCAGGACACATTGACGCCGATCATCCCGCTGAATATTCCGGCGCGGCACCAGGCGCTTGCCTGCGCGCACGCCGTGCGCAGCACCCACTCACCAAGGTCGCACATCAGGCCAAGCTGCTCTGCAACACCGATGAACTCAAGCGGCGGCACCTTGCCCAGCTGGCTGTTCTCCCAGCGCAACAACGCCTCCAACCCCGACACCGCTCCGCTGTCCAAGTCCACCTGGGGCTGGTACACCAAGTAGAACTCGTTGCGCTCCTGGGCACCGCGTAACTGCTCTTCCAAAGTTAGCCGGCGCACCGCAGCGGCGTTCATTTCCTGCTGATAGGCCTGGACATTCCCTGGACCTGTCTTTTTGGCGGCGTTCAACGCAAGACCTGCATTGCGACGCAGAGTCTCGGCGCTTTTGCCGTCTCTGGAGAGGCTTGCGATACCGACGCAGAGCGTCATCAGGATCTCGCGATTGCGCACCGTAATGGGCAGCAACAAGGATTTCTTGATGCGCTGGGCGAGTGCTGTGGCGCGCAGTTCCGCCTGTGGCCCCGTGATGAGGAGGGCGAACTCATCGCCCGCCAGTCGCGCGACCGTACCCGCGGCATCTTCCGGTGAATCCCGCTCGAGCATCGCATCCGCTTTTAATAGTCTTGCAATACTACGCAACATTTCATCCCCAGCACCATGGCCGAGGGTGTCGTTGATACGCCGAAAGCTATCGACATCGAGCGACATTAATGTCAGTTGATCGTTTTCTGCGCAAGCGCGCTCGACCTCCTCTTCAAGCTTCTCCTTGAACCAAACTTGGTTCGGAATGCCGGTGAGGGAATCGATGAACGCCACTTTGCGCAGCCGCCGCCAGGCGTGCCACTTCTGACCCAGCGAGCGAGCGGCCTGCAAGACCTCGTGCGGGTGAAAGGGCTTTTGCAGGTAGAAAATCTTATCCGCCGGGCCCGCGCGCAGCGCGAGCGCCGCAGGCTCGATATCCGAGAATGCCGAGCACACGATGATTTCAATCTCTTTGTCGAGGGCACGAATGTGTTCCGCCGCCCAGGCGCCATCGTGCCCGGGGGGCATGCGCATGTCTAAGAAGACGCAGGTGTAGGGCCGGCCTTCTTTCAGTGACAGGCGCACAGCCTCCACCGCACTCAGCGCCTCGCCGCAGTTGGTCAACTCGAAGGTTGGCTCCGCGGCTTGCACAGAGGGAGCGGGCGCTGCCGCAAAGAGCTTGGCGCGCAACTCCGATTTGGCTGCGTTGACCGCGTGGTTGCGACTACCCAAAAGTATTTGACGATAGGTATTGCGCATCGCTGGCTCATCATCAACGATCAGGACGCGCAGGACGGGCGTCGGAATAATCTTCATTGTGCGATTCTCATGCCGCGCGCTTCGCTTCGGGCCGATCCAGCGGGATTGCGATCGTGAAGGTGGCACCCAGGTTCAGACCAGGGCTATCGACACGCAACGCGCCACCCAGGGCATTGAGAGAGTTCGCGCACCAGTGCAGGCCGATGCCTGCGTTGGTGACGTTGGACTTGGTTGAGAAGTGTTTGACAAAGATTTTCTTAAGGTTTTCAGGTGAGATCCCGGCCCCGTTATCGGCGAAGATCAACTCGAGCATCGAGCGGCCGCCCGTTTTGGCTGTTTTCGCACTGATGAATAGCTGGCTACGGCCGCTCGGAGGTAAAGCCTGCGCTGCATTGACGATGAGATTTTGGACGATCTGTCGCATCACCGTGCGTGCGAGCCGCACCGGACCCACGTACGCGAGACTTTGATCCATCTCGAGTATCAAACGCGACCTCAGGTCCGGCGCCACCAGTTCTGCGCCCTGATCGATGAGATCGGTGAGCGTCATGACCTCGAGCACCTTGGGGGCATTGGAATGCCGCGATTGCTCCAATAGGATGGCCTGCAGGTCACTTGTGTAACGCAGGATGTCTTCACTGTCGCCCTCCGCGAGCGCAAGAATATCGATGAGCTCTTGTGCGGTCATCTGCAAGAACACGCCGAGATCGGCGCGCCGGCTCGGATCAACCGAACCCTTGAGCTCGTCCATCACGAGTGCCATATCCGCAGCGGGCGCCGTCTTGAGACGATCTCGCAGCGCATGTACCTTCGCGCCCAAGGGGGTTATGGCATTACCGAGGTTGTGCAGAATGCCACTCGCATTCTCCGCGATTCCTGCGCTAAATGACTGATCGACCAGGCGGCTTTGCATCTGCGCGAGGCGCTCGACCATTTCATTGAACTCGAGCGCGAGTTCACCGAGTTCATCCTTGCTGCGTACTTCAATGGCGCTCATTGGCTCAGTGGCGCTGCCGATCAGCCGCGTCTGCTGGACCAAGCGACCCAAGGGGCGTACGACGATCCAGTGCAGCAGGAGCAACAGCACGAGGAGCGCGATCACAGCGCCGAACAGCATCAGCCCTAGGCTGGTGCGCATTGCCGCCTTGCCGCGCTCGGTGATGGTATGCCGTGTATTGAGCTTCAAAATGGTAAGCGGCGTGGTATTTGCCATCAAGACTCGATAGCTGATCAACTCGGAGTCGTTCACTTGAAACGCCTCTGTAGCCGACGATACAAGACCCGGGACGACCTGCGCGAGGTCGGCGCCGCCGTTGGAAGAGTGCACCTGGGACACATCCGCATGCGCCTGTTCCCCGATACGCATGATTTCCTGATCGGTCAGCAATCGTCCTAGGAGGACCGATCCCCGTGATGGGCCCTGATGATTACCATTGAGGATGGGTGCGATTGCGACCAGCATCACGCCGCGGTCCGTTTGAACGTAGGATCGAAAATTCGTCGCAGAGCGCAATGCGATACTCCAATCCGAATTCTCGAGCAGCGCACCCCGGCTGATGAAATCCAGCGATACAGGATCGAGGGAGCCGGCTCGCAATGCACGTGCCCATGCAAACTTACCCGTCAAATCTACGAAAGCGATGGCATCGACCCGAAGGTTCTTAACAGCTTCATTCATGATGTTTTGAGCAATGAAGTCCTCGTGCCTGTCCTCCATGAATCGGTAGGTCTCATCCCAATCGCCCCAATCGACAGACATGGTCTGCAAGTGGTCCATATCTTGGGCGATGGCGGCCTCGACCCGGTCCATGTCGGTTACCGCGGCATCGTGTTCGAGTGAGGCAAAGCTGGGCTCGATGACTGCGCGTTGCACGAGGTATTGCGCTGCACCGACCGCCGAAGAGAGGGCGGCGACTGCAATGAGGATTTTCCATCGAATCAGCACGCAGGATCCCCCAATCGCGCAAGTTTCGCGACGGATGAAAGGACTGACATGCTATTGATATCGGTGGCCTGCAGATGTGACCTGCAGCCCGTAGCTCAAGGTTTAAACAAACTTTGCTGCGCAACATGGGCCTCGCGACGCACGTTTCAGGCAGCGGGGGCGTTAATGGGTCCTGGAGCGCTCGATTCTGTTTGAAACCCGCGGTTCCGACTAGGCTGAGCCCGCCCCGTAGTTCGTGTACCGACAGTACGGACCTCTTTACCCACGTGAGGAAAGACGCTGCAATCGAGTTGCCCGACCGTGTCGCACGTAACTATAAGAGGCTCGAGTCCGGGATTTCCCACATCGATGTATCCCTACGTAGCCTTACGTGGCCCTGCATACCGCGAAAATTCACACGCGAATCACACTTGGGATCAGCCATCGCACAAAACCGCTTGTTTTCTGGCTTTGGAGCCGCTGCACGTATGGGTTCGATTCCCATCGCCCGCTCCATTCTCGACCTAGATTCCTGATAGCAAGAAATCAACCGCGGCAATGATCTTGTCTCGGTCAGATGCCAGATCTCCCGCAACGGGACCAAGCTCGCGCGCAGGGATACCAGCGACTTGCGGCGTCAGCATCAGGAATACCTTCCCTTCGAATTTCAGGATCGGTGTCAACGTCCGAATCGAGCGCGCCAAGGCTGCGCTGGCAGGAGCTAGCGGAACTACAACGCGTGTGGCCAGCACTTCCAGCAAGTCAGATTGGATGTCCAGCAGCATTGGAAAGCGTTTCCGCGACGCTGGATTGCGATTCTGATACACAGCAAACTGCGGCATCAGAACGTACGCAGACCGTCGCTGAACGCGCCATGCTCTTCGACGTCGCGGTTATAGGCTTGAATCGCATTCTCGTTCTGCTCTAGCCACTCGCGTTTACGACGCTGCCGCAACTCATGCTCGACGGCCGCCTCCAGCGTTGCCGACAGATTGATCTCTCCGTTGCGCGCCGCCTGCAGCAGATCTGCAGAAATAGAAACATTCACCGCTTTCTTACTGCGGCGTGCGGTGGGCATGTGAGGCTCCATTTACAGGCCCATATAGCATGCGCATAGTATATGCGCATTATGCGTGCGCATCAATAATTGGTGGAATTGCAGTTGATATTGGTGCGATCCACGCTAACCATCCTGAATGCTTTTCGCGTTGGGCGCCTGCGGCCAGCATCGCAGAGCGAGTTCCGCGGCGTTTCGCAGTTCCTTTCGTGTAGCACCACCTGCTGCCTGTATCGTAATGCCATATATTACGATCGAGAGATAACGGGCGAGATTAGCTGGATCAGCGTCCGGAGGAAGATCTCCCTCTGTTTTGGCGCGTTTTAGCCGATCCCGAATGATGCCCTCGCCGATTTTGCGGCGCCGAATGAGCTCCTTACGGATCGCGTCCGCCTGCGGCGCACAAGCAAGGGCGCTCTGGACTCCGAGGCATCCCGGCGGATTTCTGTTGTCGCCGTGCAGATCGGCAGCGCCCTCCAGCAACGCGCGCGCATAGGCACCTGCCGTCGGGGCCGTGAGGGCGGCTTGCCGATATCCTGCGCGCGCCTCGTATAGATCGAGCGCTCTCAAGAAGAGCGCTTCCTTGCTTTCGAAAGCGGCATAAAGGCTCGGGCGAGTTAGGCCAAGTTCTCGTGTGAGATCGGCCACAGACGTGCCCTCATAGCCTTGGCGCCAAAACAGCTCCATTGCGCGCTCAAGCGCTCTATCTATGTCGAACTCTCTAGGACGACCAATCACGTAGGCTTGCTCCTGGGACAACGGTACTGACGAATCTTTACACAATTTGGTTGACATCCAGCGAAGTTGTCGGTATTTGTGTACCGATCGGTATAGAACGTGTTGTGCAAGGCATTCTTCGGCGTTGCCGGGCGGCGTTCTCGCAAAGACAAAATACATTCGGGGGAGGGGTTCATGCCTTGGAAAACGCTCAGTTCCTTTGCCTTCCTATCCATTCTGGCCGCACTTTCAGCAGCTGCAAACATCCAGCCCTACCCGAATGGTTTCAGCGTTCAAGAAATCCCAGCTAACGGAACAACGCTTCATGTCAGGGTTGGCGGAACGAGACCTGCCGTAGTACTGCTGCATGGCTATGGAGACACCGGCGATATGTGGGCGCCGCTTGCTGCCGCGCTCGCAAGCGATCATACGGTGATTGTGCCGGATCTTCGCAGCATGGTCTGTCGGCTGTTACAGACCGCGGTTTTGAGAAGATGAATCAAGCCAACGACATTGCGGATGTTCTCGATGCGCTTCATGTGGCAAGCGCGGCTATTATCGGACATGACATTGGCAATATGGTCGCCTTCGCATTTGCTGAGCGGTATCCGGAGCGCACGACAAAGCTGGTGATGATGGACGCGCCAGTACCTGGAGTAGGTCCATGGGATGATATTTTGAAAAGCCCTCTGCTATGGCATTTCAGGTTCGGTGGAGTCGACATGGAGAGGCTGGTCTCAGGCCGTGAGCGCATTTATCTCGATCGCTTCTGGAATGACTTTGCCGCGGATCCTGCAAAGTTCGACGAGGCCTCACGCCGGCATTATGCGGAACTCTATGCAAAGCCGGGGCACATGCACGCAGGGTTTGCCCAATTTGCGGCGTTCGATCAGGACGTGTTGGATAACAAAGCAGCCGTTGGACGCGGCCGGCTGCAAATGCCCGTGTTGGCCATCGGAGGCGATCATTCCCTGGGTTCCACCATGGCCTACATCATGAGATTTGCGGCCGACAATGTTCGCGAGGTTGTCATCACGGACTCAGGTCACTGGCTGATGGAAGAGCAGCCCAAGGCGACAGTTTCGGCCATTGTGGATTTTCTGTCCGCCGATGGCTCCATAAACTCACGCGCTCTCGGAGTTGCCCAGATTGGCGCCCTGGTGCGAAGCGGGGCGGGTGTCGGGACATCAGGAGTCGGGGGAATCGAGACGATTGTGCTGTCAGGCGATCCTGCCAAGGCTGGCCCTTATGCCATCGAGCTCAAGATACCGGCGCATACTCACATCGCGGCGCATACCCACCGCGACAATCGGCTTGCCATGGTTGTCTCGGGCGAATGGCACTTAGGATATGGCAGCAAGGCGGACGACGCCAAGACGAGTGTGCTTACGCAAGGCGCGTTCTATACAGAACCGGCTAATGCGCCCCACTTTGCCTTCACGGGTGACCAGCCCGCGACTGTTTTCATCACCGGCACGGGACCGAGCGATACGCACTTTACGAACGAAAAGGATGCCGCATCCCATCCGTGACTGGAGGTACCTTTTAGTGCGCTGCTAGTCGTGGCTTGGGGGTGCCACAAGCATATGAGATTGGGGTCTCTATGTCTGCCAGCGTACAGACGCCCCACGTAGGGAACGGCTAGGCTTTGCTAATTTCACGCGGCATAATTTTGGCGAGCGCCATCGGCAACGGAGATCCGATGATAGACCAAGACATCTGAGGCAGGAGGCAGTGACTCCTTAGTGCTGCTTCATCAGGACCAGACTGATTTGCATTGCGCGCTGATCGCAGCCACGGGCGCCCGAAGCTCCGATCCAGCGGCGATCAATCACGGCACTGGCTGGGTACTCTTCGAACAGCCGTCCGATCGACCAGCATGTACCCTGCTGTCCATTCTTTCGCCGCGTCGGCCGGCGC
>Ga0302324_100001515_pt1 | contig 56255 bp, 45 predicted proteins | sample Palsa_T0_1_FD_201949 | JGI IMG/M metagenome (GOLD analysis project Ga0302324, IMG submission 201949) | Peat permafrost microbial communities from Stordalen Mire near Abisko, Sweden - Palsa_T0_1 | ecosystem: Environmental > Terrestrial > Soil > Palsa > Peat permafrost | place: Sweden: Abisko...
GGCGATAGGTGCCCAGCCAGGCGAATGTTCGCTCCACGACCCAACGGTGCGGGAGCAGTTTGAATCCACGGGGAGGTTTCTTGACGATCTCAATGTGAGCGGGCTTGCCAAACTACCTGACCGGTCTCTGGTGGGCGTTGGAAAGCCTCGCGTGGAGCGAAAAATACTTATCGGCTGTTGCGTTCCTCCTTTGCCGATGTGCTGAGATCGACCCAGGCGGCAACTGGACAAACCGGCCCGGCAATTCGCTGGTGGACATCTTTCTCCCGTGGCATCCCCAAACTTGTGCCTCAATTGAGAAAAGAGCCGAAGTAGTCGTTGAAGTGGCGGAGGCGCACCCCGGTATCGGGTGGAAACTCCTTCTTTCTCTGCTCCCCACGAGTCACGCGGCAACGTCCGGAACCTATCCATCACCTTTTCATGTCGAATTCGCAGGCATCAGATTTATGATCGAGCCCACAGGCCGACTGGCCGAGGATGGAATAATCGACCAGGATTGAGCGAGGCTGGCCGTGTGTATTAACTTTCTGGTCACGTTCGATCTTGCTATTCTTCCGGCAAAGTAGAGGAGGACGCTAATGACATTCAGCCCAAAGAAATCACAGGCAGAATTCGCCAAGATCATGACTGCCGCTTGTGTGAGGCGCGGCTACCTTGAAAAGCTCCATCGCGGCACGACACCAGTCACCCGCACCGGCGATTATTCTGACGTCAAGGTAATCGACGGCGAAGGCAGGGAAATCCCTTGGAACGAGACGGCACGCATCAACCAGGACGAAATGAAAACGCTCATGACTGGAGTGGTGAACCGAATCCACACTTTCCTCGCACGCACGCTGTTCTCTGCAACCGAAGATAAGGCATTCGAACAAGCCTTGGATAGAGCCGCCGTGCCTTGGACAAGAGGGTGGGATGAACCAAAATATCTGACCGACTTTCTGATGCCGCATTCGGAAAAACACGAATAAAAGCACCACGTGAGGCAGCAAGGTCGTGACGACCTTATGATGTGAAAAGTCGCGCCATCGCGTGTGCTCGTCCAAGGGCAATGGTTTCAGCCGGGCTCTTCGCGCTCTTCATCGCGGCGGAAAGCGTCGTGACGCTATTATCAACCGCGTGAGATTGGAGCGCATTCTTGCGCAGTTTGTATTGCTTCTCGATCTGCTCGGGCACACGCAGTTGATCGACTTCGCTTGTCAACTCCTTTGCGTTGAGCGCGGCCACCTTCGCGGCCTGGATGTAAGCATCCGCCTCATCGAGCCGTGGTCGTTTGGTCTTCAATTCATCCATCGCGCGCTGGAATGGCTCGCGGATTGCCGATAGTGAGTCCCACTCGGCATATTCGCTTCGCCTCTCCAGGCGAAAGAGCATGTAATGGAAGCCGGTGAGCGGTTTGGCGCCATCGAGTGAATCGCCGTAGTAGAGCCGATCACCTTTCACCCCCAGCTTCCCTAAGTCGATTTCATCCGCATTCGCGCGGATCGTCACGAAGTACCCGGCGCGGAGCACCGCATCGCCACCGCCGCCGGTCTCGACCCACGACTGGTGCAAGGGGAGTTGGAGCTCGTTGGACGTTGCTCCGATCAACTCGCTGATACCTGAAGCGACCGAACGTCCCACCGCCAGCGCAGCCGAGAGCTGCGGCGTCATGAATATGTTACTGAAGTTACCCAGCACGTTGAGCAGCGTCGCCACGTCATCCGCTCCCTTTATCGCGAGCAGCGCGGCGTCGAACTCCACGATTCCCCCGTTGAATGGCAGGAGTGGCGTTAGCGCATGGTTCACATCCACGCCGCGGTTGAGGTTTTCCCCGATGTCCTGGAGCCGTGACGAGCCGGCCACATGCGTGAGATCTTCCACCTGATCGCCAAAGCGCAACTGTACTGCCGTCTGCAACGCCGGATGCCACGCCGCTCCCCATTGACGGTCGTTCTTCAAATACATCTCCGAAAGCCAGAGCCGGAAGTAGTGCTGCCCCTTTCGCAGCGGTGCGTCATCGGGTGCTTCGCCGGACTGAAGGCGGATACGCGATGAGTCGATGCGGGCAAATGGGCATTTGGGCGCTTCGTGTGTCCAGCGGTCTCTGAGCCAGTCAAGTAGAGGCATTGTATTGGGCCGTTTAATGGTTCGGAGTCAAGGTAAGCGGGTGTGGGTCTGCGGCGGACGTGATGGGCAAATCAAAATCATCGTTCATGTAAAGGCAGACGTCGAAAGGAATCTCCAGCGCCATCTCGCGACCGGCGACCGTCGTGGGCCACTGTGCATCGCTCGCGATCGTCTCCTGAATGCAGCGCACCACGCGCAGCCACCGCTTCGGCCCTCCGCGACGTTGCCCTCGGCGCCGGTAATCCTCCGCGACGACGTACAGGTGCGCTGCAACTGCGCTGATGGCTTGCTCAGCGAGTTTCCCAGGCAGCGGCGGCAGCACGAGCACAGCCGGTACGCCATAGCGGAACACGGCTGCGGCAAAGCGTCTCACCAACGCGGCCTCAGCGCGTGCCGCGGGCCTCTCGGCGATTTCCTCCGGAACTCCCTGGATGATGCAAAGCCGTATCTTTGGAAACCGCAGAATAATTTCGTCTGCGCGCAAGACGTAAGTACCGGACTCGAAACCCGAGCCGCTTCCGATCGCAAATTTCACCCCATCGCTCATCTCCACCGGGTGCCCGAAGAAATGCAATATCCTCATCTCCGGAGCAAAGGCGCCAGTGGAAAATGTGTCGATGGCAAGATGAAAAGGAGGGGATTTCGCAGACTTGGAATCCTTTTCCGATGCTCCGCTTCCCCATCCCAGGCGTGCGACGTTTTCAACCGCCGATTCGCCCGCCCACGCAAGAATCCCAACCGGCCCTGAAGGCGTCTCGGCGATTCGCACGGAATCCTGTGCGGTGAGAACGCGCCGGACCAGACGCTGCGTGTCTTGGAAAGTCGCCATTTCATCCCGGTTGAATGTAAGCAACGCCTCCCACGGCGCGGCAGTCTGAGCTTCTGAGAGCGTAAGGCGGAATTCGATCACCGGGCGCAAAAGCTGCCGAAGGCGCCGAGGGCGGACCTCTGCGGGGAAAGTTGCGCTCAACTCGGCATAGCGCTCCTCGGTTGTACCCGGAAACGGAATCTCCTGTGTCAGTCGCTTTATCTGCTGCTTCCAGATGAACTCAAAGATCGAACGGAAGATATTATTCACGCTCGTCAAGAGGAAACCTCCGCTATAGAATAGCGTCAGGCCCAGCACGTGTCTGATAATCTGTGTCGCATCATCGTTCAGCAGATCTCTGAAAACCCGCTCCGCTTCATGATGCCAGTGGATAATGATCTTCGCGGGCTGACGGAGTGGAAAGTTGGGATCAGTGACTTGATCCCCCGCCTGAAAAGTCTGTATGTCGAGGGTGAAATTCGCCGCCAACGCCGTAAACAGACGTTGGTTGAGAACCGGCAGATACCGGGCGGCTAGGACGACCGCGAACATAAAAGCGATATCCCAAATCGACAACTGCCATAGGGAGATATCGATATGGAAAAATTTGAGGGTCAAGTGCACGGCGATGTTCAAAAGCCCCCACACGGCGATCAAAATCGCGAATCCCAGCAAGGCTTCCCGGACTTGGCGGCGTGAATGCGTCGCCGGCGTCGTGCTCGAAGGATGGGCCGTGCCAAAGAGCCCCGTGAACTCCGCCGGCAGGCACTTTCGGTCGCCCCGCTGAGTGGAATAATTCTGCTCCACCCATTCCATCACCCATCCGGGATTTGGAAGGTCCTCGATCAACTGCTGCCGGCGCGTGATGCATGCGGCGAGCCTGATCATCACCGGACGCGAAAACGGTGTACCCGAGTTAATCCAGGTAAGAAATTGCGTCTTCGCATCGCCAGGCCACCCGCGTTCGGATGGTTTTTCCGGAGCTTGTTCGGGCTGAGTCGATTCGAGCGCAGGCCGGTGAAGTTCAAACCAGCCGCAATCGCCTCCGATTACCTCTGGCTGCGCTGTTCGGCACGTCTCCAATGCTGCCGTAAGCGTCGATACATCCCCTTCGCGGGCTGCGGCTAGAGCCAATCCCAAGCTGGCAAAAAAGCAGCCTATCGAGTCTCCGCACTCCCGAAACCATTCGTTCGCCAGTTCCAGCCGCGGTATGGCCCGGCGCGGCTCACCGCGGAGGGCGAGCCGCGTCCCTTCCTCTTCGGCAATCATGGCCGCTCGCCGAATGCCTACCCTGCGGACCAGCTCCGACCTAACTTTAACGTCGCGCTCCGTTACCCAGCGAGACGCGGGACCGCTCCGCAGAAGCAATATTAGGGCGTGGACTGGCAGCGGAGGATGAATGACGAGCCATTTGGCCCATGAAAGCGTTAATCGCGTGCTTCCGTCAGGGTCGGCAAGTTCATCCAACGCCAATTGAAAATCTTCGAATGTTGCCGTTTCGCTCGGGAGGCTCTCTTTGGGCTCGGTCGGACCGTGCTTCTCCGGGGCGTGTCGAAGGAGCCAGGAAATCACCTGCCTGCGCCTCTCTCCGCCCATAGGATCATTCCGAAGCACGCCGTAGATATCATCGTTCGATCTCTCGCCTTCGAGCAGTGCCAGGCGCATCCGGAGGTGGTAATCTGCAAGCGCGGGAGAGGCGTGGAGAGTCTCGCCCAGCGTGAAGCCTTTCTCGTCGGTAAGCCGCAATCGAAGAGTGATGCGAATGAGCGCGCGGTCCGCTTCCTGCCGAATATCTTGGGTGAGCCCCTTGTTGCGCAGCTCCATCAGTGCGTCGATCGCACGCGGCCCTTCGCGGACGGCGACGGCTAGCTCTTCCAGTGCGACCGCGAAGTACGGGAGCCCAGCGCGATGTACTTGGCAAGTCTGGCCGCCGCCTTGCGCATCGCACGAGGGTCCGATCTGTGATAGTCGAAGGCTCTCGAGGTCCGGCGAGGAGATGCAGCCTCTAAGAGTCAGGAGCGCAGAAGCTAACCGGTCGCCGTCGAGGTCGCGGATTTGCGGCGCCTCATCGGAAACGAGCTTTAACGTCTCCTCCGGATTGAGGTAATTCGGATGTACGGTGCGGATCGCTTCGAGTCGCGCTCGCGAAGCGAGATCGGTGGGAACAACCCAATCAAGCCACTTCTGTGGCAGGGGCGGCAGGCCGCGCAGCTTTTCGAGGCTGTTGCGAAACAGATCGGCATTGTCAAAATAAGCAGGGCGCGCCCGCTGGTCCCCGGTGAGAGGCCCCTGATGGAAAAAGCGCAGGATCAGGTAGGCGTGAGCCCAAACCGGGAGCCGGATTACGGCATTGCTTTTGCAAAGAGCGTCAGCGAATGCGTCGAGCACGTCCCCGAGGCTGCCGAATATGCCGAATCCGTAAGCCTGCATGCCGAACATCAGTTTCTCCACGTCTTCGCCTTCGGCGTACAGGCGCTCGATCGCGTCGATCACTCCCTCCCAGGCGGCGAGAAACGATACAGCCTCCTGTGGTCGCAACGCGTAGAGGTCTTCGGCTCGCATCATCCGCTCCGCTCTTTCCCAATCATTATTTTCTTGGGCGTAGATGCTGTTCTGGATGAGCGGCTTGATGATTTGTGCCGCGTTGGGCACCACCGAGGGGTCCGTCTCGGGCCAGCGCAGGCCCGCCAGCAGCCCGCAGAACGTCCGGAACCGCAGCCGGTGCTCGCCGTAGTCTTCATGGAATCGAAACTCGTCTTCCGGTGTCAGAGATTCGTCTCGGAGTTTGGCTACCTCGTTCCATTTCGCTACGGCGTTGCGCGGCGACAGGTGTGTCTCGCCGGCAGCCCATGTCGCGTATATCGCCGCTCGCATCGGGTGCGGCGGCTCGGTTGAGCCGGGTGGCGGCGGTCCGGCCACGGCGTCGTCCGCGAGCAGCGCCTCGGGCAGGCTGCGAGCCCACTCCCATCGGGAATCTTCGGCCAGGCGCGCCTCGACTTTGTCCCACCATTTCGCGGCTTCCACCGGCTGTCCGGCGAGCGCCATCAGAACGGCTTCAAAATGCTCGGGTGCAAGCTCGTCCCAGGGGCGCGTGAGCGTGAGATGCAGTAACGCCGTCCCGGCCGCGTGGCAGGCGCGAGCGAACTCGCCGCCGCCGCTTTTGCGGTAGTAGTCGAGAAGCCTCCGGCGCATCAGCGCATTCACGGCCCAGACGGGCTCAGCCAGTTTAGAGGCGTGATCGATGTCGATCCACTCCTGGTTCACCAATTCGTCACGCAGCTCGCGTGGGAGCCCGCGCCCCGGCGCGAGAAACTCCCCAGCGATTTCTTCGGTAAAGCGTCCGAGCAGCGCTACCCAAGGGATTAGCGGGAGGAGGTCGGCGCTAAGGCGGCCTAGAATTCGTTCCTCTATGTAATGGTGCACGCCCTCGGCGATCACCTCGGGCTTCAGATTCCGGTTGGCGCATGACCATTGAGCAAAAAGGTCGAGATCGAACGGATTGAAGTGCCGCTCAACGGGATTCTGGCCGGACGCTTCGCCGCTCCAGCGGAAGCGCGAGCTTGTCTCTTCATCGATGACCCGGCTGGCGGTGAGGATTGGCTCGAGGAGTTCCGGATTCACATGTGCGTCGCCGACATTGTATCTGCGGAGAAAGTCGCGCGCTTCCTGCTCAGTGAAGCCGCGGATTTCATACAGCCTCAGGAAAGGTCGCTCCGGCAGGGCTGCGGTTTCATTTGGTTGGGCGCTGCCGGAGTCGCGTTGGGCGGCCACATGCTCCCAGTCTGCACCGCGGCTAGCGAGCGGACGCCGCCCGGCGAAGACGACGCGCAGTTTCGGCAGCCGGTCGTGGATCGCTTTGAGCAGATCGAACGTGACCCGGACACTTTCCGGCAGCGTGCCATCCGCGCGAATACGCGCGAGCTCTTCGCAAGTGTCGAGGATCAGCATCGGCGTGCGCCCGGCGCAGATAATATCGAGCGCCTTGGAGAATTCATCGATCACCCCCCACAGGACGCCGTTCTCAGCGGACACGAGCTCAAATCCGCCGCTATGGAGCGTAGAGTCGATGCGCTCATGGAGGATTCGCACCTTGTCGTCGAAATACGCGAAGGCATCCCGGCTCGTTCGCATTGGGATATCTTCGGCAGCCACGGCAGCACGCAGGCGGAGCTCTTCGGCAAGCGCGCAGAGGAAGATGCCGGGCGCGCGCGAGGGATAATCGGGATTCAGATGGTCGAAATCGATGCGCGCGGAGACGAACTCACTCTCGCTGAGGAGATCGCGCGCCAAATGTCGCAGGAACATGGTTTTTCCCGTACCGCCGTATCCGACGTAATGCAGCGCCCAAACGTCGAGCAGCGCGCGAAAGGCGTTATCCTGGGCGTCCCGCACGAAGTAATTATCGAGCACGCGGAAGTCGAACGCCTCGCGATGGAAGAGCTCGAGTCGGCGGCGGGCAGCGGCGATCGAAGCCTCCAGCGGCGATCCAAACCAGCTCACGAGCGGGACGGCCGCCTCTATCCAGCGCACGGCGTCAGGGCAGGCCGTCGCGCGGCGGCGGCGGCTCGCCTGCACGGCCGCCTGCACTCGCCGCTCGAGAAATGCCCCCATGCCGCGGGTGCTTACGGCGTTGCGCGCGAGGAGCGCCCAGCGGCGCATCGGGGTGCTGAGGTTCAGCCGCAACGGCTTCAGCGCGGCCGTTACGGCGCGCGCGACGGAACGGAGTTCGTTCCGCAGTTTTTCGGGATTAAAAGTTTCGGCGCCCGCGAGGAAGCGCATCGCCGCGCTACGTTGCGGGGCCGACATGTAAAACTCGGTCGATTCGCCGCCGTCGCGTGAAATCTCACAGACGCCCTTTTTGGCGAGTTCTTCGGCGAACTCGATTGCATGTTTGCCAGTAAGCGTGAGTCCTCCGGGTCCGGGAAATCCCCGTTCGACGGCGCGCCGGGGCAGAATCGGCGAGAGGGCGATCCATGCCAGCGCTTCGGATGGAATTTCGCCGAATGCCGTGACCCAGTGTTGCGATGCCGGAGCTTCGAGAAGCTGGCGCTCATACTCTTCGGAAGTTCCGGCCGGCGTTGCAACTGTCGAGGCGGTGGGCATAGTCAGTTCCGTTTATTGAGCGCCTCGAAGATTTTTTCTTCGTCAGCCTCGATCAACCACTGGTTCACCTTCGATACCTCGACCATCCCGAGCACGAATTGGGAGAGGAGCAGCGAGGGGATGCCCCTGGTTTTTTTTGAAACTGCGAGAAACAGCCCTTCGATCTGCTGCTTGAATCTTCGCTCGCTGTTCAACGTCACCGGCGGTTGCATCGCGAGGAGCGAATTGATCAGAGCGAGCCGTTCATCGGCTTGCTGGAGCTTGCCCAGCGGCACGCGACGCGCAAGCACGTCGAGTCCTTTGAGGAACTGCCTGATCTCTTCGGGCCCGCGCCCGACGGCGCCACGCATCGAATGGGTGAATATGAGGGGAACCGCAATCCGCTTTCCGCCATCGAGCACATCGCCAAGACCGTAAGTGTTGACTACGAACTTCCGCAGCGGCTCAAGGACACCCTCGTAGCGGTGCAGATCGTCGATGATCAAAACTGGGTTCCTTTCGCCGCCAAAATCGTCGCGGAGCCGCTGGAAATCCGCTGCCATCGCGGCCTTTAACGCCAGGGCGTCGTCGCGGCCGATGTCGCCTATCGTTCTGAGTTCTTTCCGGATATTGCCGATCGCCAGACGCCGCGCTACCCGCCCGGCACCGGCCTGCACGGGGTGTAGTTTGCATATCCTGGCGGCCACCACCTCCGACTCCGAGGCGCTACGCGGTTCTTTACCAAAGCAGTCGCGCGCTTCATCCATCGCCTCCGCCACGCGCAATGCGAAATCCGCGAGGTCCGAAGGCGGTTCCGTGCCGCGCGAGGGAAGGATGCACGGGACGAATCCATCAAGCACAGCCTGGACGGCAGTGTCCTCGAAAAGCGGCGTCTTGCCGAAGCAGCGACGACTTTGCGTGAACTGGTCGGTTCCTTCCTCATCCTCGACCCCAAATGCGAGGACGATCTCGCAAGGTTCGGGCACGGTACCGGCGGCCAATTGCGCGCAAAAGGCGTGCGCCTTAGCGCAAAACCGGGCGTAATGGCAGAGGCATTCTACGCGATCGAAGAGCGGCTCGCTGCTCTTGCGGTATCGGGCAAGCACGCCCGAGAGCGGCGCGGCGTCGGGGGCGGTGAGCGGGAACGTCGTCTCGCCCCGCGCGAAGAGCGTTGGCCGCGCCCACTCTGCGTCGCTGAGATAATTGGCGTAGTGGAGCATCGCGGCGCGCCGGCCGCGCGCCGCTGCGAGTGCGCCGCATCCGCCGCTCACCAGTGCGCGGTAAAAGCTCTGGGTGAAAAGGCGGCATGCGCCGTCGGCGACTTCGCCCGTCATCCCGATCGCCATCGGCACTCCAAGCGCCACGAGCCGTCCCGCGAGCGACTGGCACACGGCGCCCACACAGCTGGGATCGACACCACCCGCGATCTCCCCGGTGTGGCAGGCATTCAGGACGATCATCACCGGCAGTCCGTGTTGCGCGCCCGCCCCATCGGCGCGAGGACCGATGAGTCCAAAGATCGTGTTCGCATCGCACGGTTTCGACATCGCGCTTTTCGGTCGGGAAGGATCATCGTTTTCGCGCCTGGTAAGCAGCAATTCGCCGCCCGCCTTTCCTTGTGAGCCGTGGCAGATAAAGTGAACGACGTGCGGATGAAAGCGCTGCATTTCCTCTTCGATCTCGTCAAACGCCGCCTCTGTGAGGAGCCGTACATTGATCGCCGCGTTTTGCGCGGCCACGCCGGCGCTCAAGCGGAGCTGGCGTAGTAGCCCGAGATACTCTGCGCCGGGGCGGAGCGCGTCGTCGATTTGCCGACCGACGACGAAGAGGACGCGTAAGGGAAGAGTCACCGCCTCGACCGGCAGTTCCGTACCGGGGACGAAACGCAAGATGGCCACATCGCGACGCGGATCGGCTGCGAGCGGCACGGCGGCGCCAAACATCATCTCCCACGGCAGCCGCCACAACTCCATGTCGCCGAGCTCGAACTTCAGCACCAGTTCCAACGGCTCCGCCCCTGCCGCCCGGTCAATCGCCGTCCAGTGAGGACCGAGCAGGACTGCGGCGAGATAGCGGCCGAATCTTTCCACGTCACCAATCATCTCTCCCTGCGGCGGCTCAGGATCACCTGCCAGCCAGCGCTCGTGCATCCGCGCAATCAGCGGCATTTCCCCGGTGCCGGAATCGCACAAGGCAAGGATTTCCTGTGAGGCATCGAGCGGCCTGGGAAACCGCGAGGGCGTCCTGCCGCTGGCGCCGAGCGAGCGATCCGGCAGCGCGAGACCGGTGGTGCCAGGGCTCTCAATGCGGACGGTCCACCCGTCGACCGTCCTTTTGGTTTCGACTGTGAATTTCATCGGGAAAGTGCAGGCGCGTGCCTGTCTGTGGCGGCATCCAGGTCGCCTAACAGTGCGGCCAGTTCCGTCCCGGGGCTGGACCGCGGGGATGGTGCGGCGACCGCGGCACGTTTTCCGGGCTCGGCGCAGGCGGCGATCACCCCCGCCGTGCGCCCGAGATTCTTCTCGTGTTTCTGCCGCCGTTTTTCGTCCGCGATCTTCATTGCTTGCCAGCATGCCTTCCCGCAGCCCGCAGTCGCGAGACGGGCGGCGCGGATATCCATTTTTGCCGTTGGCTCAGGGTCAGCGACTAGCGCCTTCGCCCAGAGGTCCACTTCGCCGCCAGCGCTGTAATTTGCGGCGCGGAAAAAGAGGATTTCATCAAGACGCCCGATTCCATCGGGGAGAGGTGCGGTAATTGACTTGGCGATGGGTGCGACCTGCGTGAGATCAGCGTCCTCCGGGTGCAACCGCAAGAGATCCGCAATATCAAGCCCCAACTCGATGAGCAGCGCAGTCCCAGAGCCCGCGACTAGCGCATCGGCAAGCGCGCCAAGCAACGCCATCCGCGCCAGCGGCGAGGGATACTCCGCGCGGCGAGTGAGCATCCGTGTGGGCTCGTCGAGCTCGAGTTGCGCCATCATCCAGACGGCCCACGGTCCCATGGTCACCACGGAATACCAGTCCGCGAAAATCTCTGGAGCCCAGCCACCCCAGCACGCAGCCTCCTCGACGGTCCCGCCCGCGGCCGTAACGGCGTCTTCAACTCGCTGCCGGAATTCCGCGACAAAGGCGAAATCCGGCTGGACGAGCGGCTGGATGAAGTGGCCGATTTCGTGGCCGACGAGGATCATCGACCAGGGCGCGGTGACGGTCGAAGGGGGCAGCTTTAGGATCGGAATCGGGAGATTTCGGAACCAATTGCGGAGCGGCTCGAACTCCGAATTGGTCTCGATAAGGGACTCCGGCGTCTGATCGCGTCGCACAGCTGCCGGCGAGTATTCAGGGGCAATGAATGGCAGCGGAGCCGGCGGCCGGCGGCTACTGAGCGTCTTACGGAAGAATGGCTTATAGCAACTCCAGACGACTTCGTCCGCCGCGGCGACTGTGGCGCCGAACTCCGGATCGCCGCGCTGGTTGAATTTATCCCGAAAAAAACCGAACACCCGCCACAGCCAGGCGATCTGCCGGTCGCAACGGGAGCACCCGGCGAAGACGCTGCCCGTCGAATCACCGGCGCCAAGGCTTGAGATCTGGCTGGAGATCACCGCCGCCGCGCCGCGGACCTCAGCGCAGACGGCGCTAAGCTGTGAGGCGTACTGGTCCAGCTTCTCCCAGCGCTCCTCCCACGCCGCGAGCGCGTCGAGCAGACGCTGGATTTCGCGTCGGGTCTGGTCGCGGCGCGCGGATTTAATTGACCGCGAGAGGTCGCCGTCCCTCGCCTGCACGGTTGTCATCGTATATGTTCGCTCTCACGATTGGCTTCGGTCCAAGAGTTTTCGCGATCAGATGTCATCGCATTAGCCGAAGATTACAAACCGCAGGCATTGCGTGCAAGGTTAATACCGGGTGTTGGATGACAGAGCTATCTTCGACTATGAAACTGGAATGGTCGCCACTTTGAAGCTTTGTTCGAGCAAACCGATTTCGCGTTTAACAGCCGGATTTTCCTTTTCGATTTTGCATCAAAACCTCTCCGATTCAAAAATCAGTGCATCGTCGTTGCAGCGACGGGCAAGCCGCAGTCGGTCCCGCGTGTCCGTCGGCACGTTCCGCCCCCTGTCAGCACCGCCGCCCCCGGTTTTTGGTGACCTCGTAGCCCTGGTGCCGATATGCCTTCCCGATCAGCCGCTCGAAGTCCGACTAACTCAGGTCCCGAATGGATTCGACACTGGTTTGCCAGTCAAACAGCCGCCTACGCCCTCACTTTTTGATCGCGGCCGTCAATCCGGCGGCAAGGACGAGGAACGCGGCCATTCCGCCGAAAAGGTGGGCGTTTTGGGCAAGCCCTTTGAGCATCGGGTTGCTGCCTGCCAAGGCATTCACTGCGACATTGATCCCGACAAAGGCGATCAGGGCAACCGGGAGGCAAAGCCAGGCGGGGACAACAAGGAAGACCTCATGGAGATCGTCAACAATCGTGTCCTGTTTTCGTCTGCGTGCCATTTGCAATCGTGCTTTGTTTAGGGGTGCCGTGGACGGGTCAGCATGATTTCGTTGCCATCGGGGTCCGCGCACATGGCAAGATGCGCGGGTTCATCCGGGGTGTCTTTCAGTTCACGGAGCACGAGTCCGCCAGCGTCCCTCAGCAGATCACAGGCCGCGAAAAGGTCGCCGATCTGAAAACTCAAGCCAGTCCAGGTTCGTTTGCCTTCACCGCCGCAGTGGATCCCGATTGTCGAGTCCGCCACCACGACCTCGGCGATGACATCCGACCGACGGACGATCTGCGCATCGAAGACTTCGCAATAGAATCGCACGGCCCGATCCATCTCCTGCGCCCAAATGATGTATTTCACCTTCTCGACGTGCACGGAGAAGGCATATCTTGGCTCGGCTGGATCCGCGACCCTTATTCCTTAAATTGCGGGATTTGAAAACTCCGTCAGAGAAACGTCCAATGAAGAAACAAAGTGCTGGCCTGCTGATGTATCGACGACACGGCGGAGTCCTTCAGGTCTTTCTGGTGCATCCCGATGGCCCGTTTTGGGGTGAAAAAGGATGTCGCATCGTGGTCTATACCGAAAGGAGAGTACGGCGAAGGTGAATATCCCCTCACCGTGGCGCAGCGCGAGTTTGAGGAAGAGACCGGTTTTGCAGCCCCTGGACGGGCATTTGCGCCGCTGACTCCCGTACGGCAACCAGGCGGCAAGACAGTACATGCTTGGGCCGTCGAAAATGATTGCGAAGCCTCTGCGATCAAAAGTAACAGCTTCTCAATGGAGTGGCCACCTCACTCCGGGAAAATCCAGGACATCCCCGAAGTGGATCGCGCCGAATGGTTCGCCATCGAGGACGCCAAGGTGAAGATCCTGAAGGGCCAAGTCGGATTTCTTGAGGAACTGGAGGGGATGGCGCAGTAGGGCGCCTCATGACGTCCAGTGGTGGCTTTCGTGGCCGACGGCCACCAGGAGGGCTTGAATCCCTCGAAATGGGCAAGGCGGTCCTTGTGGAAGCCTTGGGGCACCACGACGAGGCGGTCGTCGAAGCAGTCTTTACTTCACGTGCCCGGAGACGAGCTTCGTCATCTCGAACATGCTGACCTGCTTCTTGCCATTGAAGACGGCCTTCAGTGCGGCATCCGCATTGATGAGGGTCTTCTTCTTGGCGTCCTGCAGCTTGTTCTTCTTGATGTAGTCCCACAGCCTCTTGGTGAGATCAGTCCGGGGGAGCGGCTTCGAACCGACTACTGCCGCGAGAGCCGCGTCGGGCTGGACCGGTTTCAGGGAATGCTGCGCTCGGTTTTCTCTTGGCGGGTTTGGTTGGTTTGGGCATGGTGTTGTTTTGTGGGAATTATTTCTTGGGTGCACTCAAAGCAGGAGGGCGACTTTTCACGGGCAGCCCAGCAAGCTTTATCGCAGCCAGTTTAGCTCTTTCGGGCAGGAGTCAATCCACCATTTTCTCGGAAGGCTTGCAGCCCCCTTGATCGCGGCACTCCTGGGCGTAGCTGACGGCGTGCTCGATGGTGAGATACCAAAGCGGGAAGGCCAAGGCATCACTTGCAAGCGTCCATCTGGTATTCCTCGGGCGGGGAGAGATTCGGAAATTATCCATTCGGCGATGATGACCGCGGGCTTTTTCGGGTGTCAAGAAAAGGTCGGAGGCGGCCATTTGTTGGCACCTTGCCCGGTTTCGCCCATGGGCGAAATCTCCGTTTGGGGGCGGTATCGAAACGAAGGGGGCAAGTTCGGTTAGAGTTCGGGTCAGTAGTATTCGATTAATAAGCGGGTAAGCTGCTCACCGGGCCGCGATCTTCGATTTCTTTCAACTTCCGAAAAGCCGCGTCTTGATCCGGCACAGTCCAAGCGTCCGCGCCCCAGGCTTCAGAACGTGGATAGACTTCGGCCGGTTCAACCCATTTGCCACCAATAGAGAAACCGTCGCGGTTGCGAACGCGGACGACTTCATAGGCCAGAACGCGACCGTTGCGCGCCTGCTCGAATATCGCGGCGCCTCCCTCTCGCGAGATTTGCCGGTAGTCGAACCCATCGTGACAAAAACGGGGTGCGAGTGGCCTGTGGGAACGGCATTTCTTCCTCCCCAAGTATGGCCGCAGAGGCTATTTGGCCACTCCCGGTGGGTGGAAGTGATGCCGCTGGAAGTGGCGGAGGTGGTGGCGGCATGCAGTTAATCCTTCGGAGCTTCTGTCTGCGAGATCGTGTTTCTCGCATTCTTTTTTCGCCAATGGCCGGAGATCGCCTTGGTTGCTTTTTCAAGCCACTCTCGATTCTCCGAGTGAGCAGCGATCTCCATGGCAGCGAAATATTTTGGAGCGTTTGGTGCTGGTTTGCCGAGCGGCACCAATAATTTTGCGCTCACGAGAGGGCCGATGTCATGCTCCTGAAAACCAAGGAGAACCGCGGTTTCCGTACTGTTCAGTCGAGCGGGCAGGCGCTGACAGTTCAGTATTTGGAAAGCTTCCTTTGTTCCGTTGTTTCTTGCGGTGAGCATTTTTCTCCTGGCAAGAGAACGAAACCAAAAAACTGCGTCTCACCGCAAAACGCTTGCCGGGTTACTAATCCCATCGAATTGTCTAAGTAACTCGGAATCAGTGGATTAGATTCAGAAATAAATCTGAGTTACTAACGATTCGAATTTGGCGTGAACAATCTCGATCGAAGGACACCGCGCCACGCATCGTCCTCGCGAAGAGCGGCAACGCCCTAGGTCGCTACGGAGCACTGCGCCGCAGGATCACTGGCGAGGATACTCAAAATGCGATTCCAGCGGCTTTTATCGCCGGAGAGCAGTGCCTGACGAATGCCCGGCAGCAGTAATGTCAGCAGTGCTGTGTCCTCCGCGCCATTTTGATTTTCAGGACCAGGCATGGATGGAAACGCGACGATGTTCCGGGCCTTCTCCTCGTAGGTTTCCAGCGACGGGACGGTGACCACGGCACCTCTTGCGTAGGCTCTGTGTACGGACTTGCTGGCGTGGCCCAGGGCGACCTGGGCGTAGCGCTCCGGCATGCCGGCTTTCTTTGCCCGCTGCGCCCAGCCGTCGCGGTAGCTGTGCAGGGAGACTCCGCGGATTTTAAGCAGCCGGCACCGCCGATGGAACTCAGCCGAACGGTCCTTAGCCCTGGCGCTTCGGACCTTCGGAAAGAGCGCCCCGCTTTGGGGTAACTGCCGTAGCAGAGCAGAAAGCCGCGGCCCGATGCTAAGAACGCACGGCGGATCATCGGGCTTCAGCTTCTTACGGGGAAAGGACAGAATGCCATTTTCCCAGTCCACCTGCTCCCCCCGAAGCTCCGCCCCGTCCGACTGGCTGGCCCCGGTCAGCCAGAGCAGTTCGTAATAAAGCCGGCGCTCCGAGTTTGATTCTCCGGCGACGATGCGCAGGTGTTCATCCTCGGTGATGGCACGCCGCTTTTTGCCGGCTCGCCGTGGCCATGCGAGTGGCGGGACGACAATCCAGGGAAGCCACCCGAGACCCAAGGCGTAGTTGTGCAGGCGGCGCAGGTAATGGTCGGTCGATGCATTGCCAGCCTTCTCTATAACCCCGAGGAAAAGCTCCGTAGACGTTTCGGTGATAATGATCCTGCGGATGGGATCGAAATGTTTGCCTGCGAAGGCGCGGCGGGGGCGTTCAAGCGAGGATTCGCGGAGATGCCGGCGAGCGCAAAAGGAATCGATCACGTCCTGCCATGTGCGGGTCGCAAATGCGGGATCGGCCGCTTTCAGGTAGACCCGGCCAAGCTCCCGGTTCAGGTGAGGCTGGCGGCCCGTTTCATTTTTCGCGTGAAGGAGCTTTTGCGCTTCCCCGCGATCCTTGGTTTTGAGGCTGCCTTGCCTACGGCTGATTACGTCTTCCCAATAGTACGTGCCGTGCCGGTCCGCCCGGGCGTACATCCGATATCGGTTCATCGTTCTCTCCACGTTCAAGGAGGATAAACGACCCCGAATTTTTCCGTTAACGCGTATCGGGCGAGTTGGTTCGAATTCTGGGAGGATTCGCGCCCGTGGCGGCGAAGCCCCAAAACTACTGACCGTTTTACTGACCGTTACTCGTTTCTACGGCCTACTTTTTGGAGGAGGTCCCTCACAATAAGCGACTTACAGTATGGCTCCAGCGGTAGGATTCGAACCTACGACCAATCGGTTAACAGCCGATCGCTCTACCACTGAGCTACGCTGGAAAAATGGCGGCTTCAGGCGCTTGCATTCGAAAGCACCGGCCCGTCGACGAGCCCGGCAGTCTTCAACCTGGAATTTACTTTGCGCACGTTCTCCTTCACGGCAAGCTTTTTCGTCAAAGACGCCGGGATCGGATGGTCCATCGAGTGCCACGACCAGTGAGGCGGCGTCCGACGACCTCCAGGCAGGGGCGCGTCAACGAAGGTCAGAGAGGATGGAGCGGGCGGAGTCGAGGCTGGGCGCGGCGGAGATTGAGGAGATCGAGAGGCTACTTCAATAGCCCTTCCCGCAGGGCTTTCTCGATCTCCGCGCAGAGCCGGTCGTGCTCTTCCTTCGTGATCAGGTCATGATTGACGAGCGCGCAGACATAACCACGCCCGTAATCGGCATTCGGACAAGGATGCTGATCGGTGTGCCGAGGCCACAATCCGCACGATACGGCGATAGGATCCATGACTATCGTAAGATCGAACATTATTATAGCCGCCTCGAAAGATTGGGAATCACCGTTGAATTGCGATGTTTACCGTAATCTTTTAAATTTTCCATCTTTCTCATAAACAGTGAAAAGTATTATTTGATATGGCAACTCTTGTCAAGTGAGAAAATTCCAGTCGTTTTAACGTCAGCAACCCAAAGGGCAAACGACGCGATAACTTTATTAGCCCGTAAGCAAGGTCAGGATGGCCTTCTGCGTGTGCAGGCGATTCTCGGCTTGGTCGAAGATGGTGGCGGCATGTTCTTCGAAAACGTCTTCGTCGATTTCCTTGCCGCGATACGCGGGGAGACAATGCATGACGATGCACCCGGGCGCGGCCTCGCGGAGGAGCTGGTGATGGATTCGGTACGGGCCGAGTTGCGCGTTGCGGTACCCTGCCTCCTCCTCTTTGCCCATGCTGACCCAGACATCGGTGTAGAGGATGTCGGCGCCGGCGGCGGCGGCGTGGATATCGTCCGTGCAAAGGATGCCGGCGCCGGTTTTCCGGAGAAAAGCGGCATCCGGCTGGTAAACGAAGGGAGCCGCGATCCGGAGTTCAAGGTCCAGCCTGGCGGCGGCCCATATCCAGGAGCGGGCGACATTGCAGAGGCCATCGCCGATAAAGCAGATGGATTTACCCTCGAGCGACCCGAGCTTCTCCCGGATGGTGAAGAGATCGGCGAGGATCTGGCAGGGGTGTTCCTGGTCGGTGAGGGCGTTGATGGTGGGAAGCTTGCTGAACTCGGCGAATTCCTCGACGTCGCTCTGCGCGAAGGTGCGTATGACCGCTCCCTGGACGATGCGGCCCAGGACGCGGGCCGTGTCCTTCACCGGTTCTCCGCGGCCAAGCTGCGAATCGGCGGCGGAAAGAAAGAGAACGTCGCCGCCCAGTTCGCGGATGCCGACTTCGAAGCTAACCCGTGTGCGGGTGGAAGATTTGCTGAAGAGCAACGCCCACGATTGATGCCGCAAGGGGTGATGGGCATGCTTCTCGCGCCCGGCCTTCATGGAGACGGAAAGATCGAGGATGGCGCCTATCTCCCCGGCGGAGAGCGATTCGATGGAGAGAAGGTTTTTCATCCTGGATTTTTCGAAGCGGCAAAACTACGCGGAATTTTGGGAATGGAAAAGTCGTAAATTGCTTCGCGGCGGCCAGGGCCGAAATCGGCTGCAACGCGGCCTTTTCCTCCCTTATTTTGCAGCCTCTGAGAGTGAGGAGAGGACTTCCCGGAAAATGCGGACGGCTTCGTCGACCTCGGCGCGGGTGACGTTGAGGGGCGGCAGCCAGCGGATGGCGCGCGCGCCGGAGGGGACGCTCAAGAGGCCGGCGGCGTGAAGCAAATCGACAAAGGCCAGGGCGGCCGGACGCTTGCCGGCCCCGGGAACGACGATCCGTTCGGAAAGCTGGATGCCGATGAGGAGCCCGACGCCGCGCACATCCTTGATGAGGGGGGAGCCGATGGCTCTCAATTCCCGCATGGCATGGGCGCCAAGCTCCCTGGCGTTGGCGAGCAGGTTTTCCTCTTCGATGACGGAGAGGACTTCGCTGGCGACGGCGCAGGCCAGGGGGGTTCCGCCAAATGTCGTGCCGTGCGACCCTGGACCGAGGAGATCGGAAAGCAGGATGTCCCCACCCTTCTTCAAGGCGAGTTTGCGGGCGGACACCCAGATGGCGCCCATGGGGAAGCCGCCCGCGATGCCCTTCGCCCAGCTTACGGCATCGGGGAGGAGTTCATCGGCGATGGTTTTCCAGCCACACCACGTTCCCGTCCTGCCGAGGCCGCATTGGATTTCGTCGAACATCAGGAGCAGGCCGTGGTCGTCGCAGATGGCTCGCACTGTCCGCAGGAAATGGGGGTCGCACGGCCAGATGCCGCTCTCGCCCTGGATCGGTTCGACGAGGACGGCGACGGTTCTCGGGGAAATGGCCGCCACCAGCGCGGGAGCGTCGTTAAACGGTATCTGGATGAAGCCCTCGACCATCGGTTCGAAACCGGTTTTGACTTTTTGCTGGCCGGTGGCGGCGATGCCGGCAAGCGTCCTGCCGTGGAAGGAGCCGTCGAAGGTGATGATTTCATACCGGCTGCGCTCGGGTTCGATCCACTCGCCGACACTGTGCCTCGGGGCGGCCGGCAACGATTCATTGCCGAACTTGCGGGCGAGTTTATAGAGCGCTTCGTTGGCTTCAGCGCCGCTGTTGCAAAAAAAGATCTTCCCCGGGTGGCCAACGATCTCGACGAGCTTTTTAGCCAGAAGACCCTGGCCCCTGGAATAATAGAGGTTCGAGGCGTGGACAAGAGTTTGCGATTGCCGGGCGAGAGCATCCGTTATCCTGGGGTGCGAATGCCCGATCGAGCAGACGGCTATTCCCGCCCCGAAGTCGAGATAAGCCTTCCCCTCCTCGTCCCACACGCGGCAGCCTTTTCCGCGGGCGATCCGGAGATCGAAGCGGCCATACGTTGGGATGACGTATTGGGCGAAAAGCTCGCCGGTGGAGGGCTCGGGTTTCACGGGAGGACTTCGGTGCCCACGCCGGAGTTGGTGAAAATCTCGAGGAGGATCGAATGCGGGATACGGCCGTCGATGAGATGGACCTTGCCGACGCCCTGGCCAAGCGCGGCGGTGGCGGCCTTGACCTTGGGTATCATGCCGCCTTCGATGACCTCGTCTTCGAGAAGCTTCTCGATCATCTCGCGATTGACCGAAGGGATGAGGGAATCTTTTTCTCGCGGATCTCGCATGATGCCGAGGACATCGCTCAGGAAGATGAGCTTTATCGCCTTGAGCGCCCCGGCGGCCGCGCCCGAGGCGAGATCGGCGTTCACATTGAGCACGACGCCGTTTTCATCCTGGGCGATGGGAGAGATGACGGGGACCGCTTCGGAGGCGACGGAGTTTTGAATCTCCGTGAGGTCGGTTTCGACAACCTCGCCGACAAAGCCCATGTCGATGCCGGTGTTTTTTCCCTCGGTCTGCGGCGGGAGCTTGTGAGCCTTGAAAACGCGTTTCCCTGAGATGCCGGCGGCTTTGCCGCCAAATTCCTTGAGGACCGAAACGATCTTCGGGTTGATGACGTTGTCCAGCACGTCTTCAACGATCTTGATGGACTGCTCGTCGGTGACGCGCAGGCCGTTGACAAACCTCGATTTCAAGCCCGCCTCGCGCATCCGGTCGGTGATGGCCTTGCCGCCGCCGTGGAGTATGACGGGGTTGATGCCGACGGCTTCCAGAAAGACGATGTCGCGCAACATCCGCTCGACGACGTGGTCATCGTCCATGGCGCTGCCGCCGTACTTGATGACAAAAAGTTTGCCCCGGTATTTCTGGATGAAGGGAAGCGCCTCTATCAAGGCTTCGGCCCGAGCAAGTGTGGTTTCGAACGACATTTAGTTCACTCTCCCATGTTCAACTCGACGTACTTGACGGTGAGATCCGTGGTGTAAACCGTGTATTCGGCCGACCCGAGTTGAAGATCTATGGTAATCTTAAATCTTTCGTTGGCAACCACCCCGCGAAGTTTGGAGACGGGGGTCTTGCTCGGCATCCCATTTTTAACGGCAATCACCCCGTCATAATAGACGTCCACCATCTCTTCGCGAATCCGCGCGCTCGAATAGCCGATGGCATCCACGATCCTGCCCCAATTCGGATCGCCCCCAAACCAGGCGCATTTTACAAGGGTGGACCGCGCCACGGCCCGCGCCGCCTTGCGCGCATCCTGGAAGGTGGGGGCGCCCTTTACGTGAACCTCGACGAATTTGCTGACGCCTTCCCCGTCTTCGACGATCATCCGCGCGAGGCCGGCCGTGACGTAGTTGAGGGCTCTTTGAAAGAGATCGAAACTGCGGGTGGAAACATCCAGGGGACGGCTCTGGGCGGCGCCGTTGGCCAGAAGGATCGCGGTGTCGTTGGTGCTCATGTCGCCGTCGATGGTGATCCGGTTGAAGGATTGGTCCACGGCCACGGAGAGCGCCTTGGCGAGATCCTTCTTGCCGACAGCGGCATCGGTAGTCAAAAAGCAGAGCATCGTGGCCATGTTGGGATCGATCATGCCCGCGCCCTTGGCGATGCCGCCGAGACGAACGGTTTCCCCGCCCAGCGGGAGTTCGACGGCAATCTCCTTCGGAAAGGTATCCGTCGTCATGATCGCGCGCGCGGCCTTGAGGCTTCCATCGTCTCGCAAGGCTTTCGGCAACTCTTTGATCGCCTCCTCCATTTTCGCAATGGGAAGCGGAATGCCTATCCTGCCGGTCGAGCCGACCAGAACCTGGTTTCGTTTTAAACCGAGCGCCGCGGCGGCGGCCTGGGCCATCCGCTTGGCATGTTCGATCCCTCCCAGGCCCGTGCACGCGTTCGCGTTGCCGCTGTTGGCAATGATGGCGCGAATCTCCGGGCTCCGAAGATGGGCGGCGGAAACTTTGACCGGAGCCGCCTTGACCCTGTTCGTCGTAAAGGTGGCGGCGGCAACGGCGGGACTGGAGGAGTAAATCAATGCAATGTCGGGCTTGTCGAGGTTCCCCTCCTTGATGCCGCAGTAGCAGGACGCCGCGAGAAAACCCCTGGGAGCGGTGACACCGCCGCCGACCTGGATAAAAGGGGATCCCATGGAAGAATCGGCTAAGAGACTGCGAAAAAAGCAGGAAAGGGTCGTGTTGCTGTGGATTTAGGCCTTGGCCAAGGCGCGAGCGAAGCGGCAATACCCACAGCGGTCTTGCCCGAGCGAGCAACGCAGGCCAGGGCCAAAAGACGCGCGACCCTCCGGGCGCGAGCAGAAAAGGCCATCTGACGGCGTTGGTTGCCTCTTTTCATTGGAAGAAAAAGTGAGAGGCCATCTCGCTTCGCTCGATTCTCAGTCCCGCGCCACCACAATATGGCCTTTTCTGCTGTCGCACGAGCCTTTCCTACTCTTTTCACAGTCTCTAAAGAGCGGTGGACTCGGGCCAGCCACACATCAGGTTCAGGCATTGGATCGCCTGGCCCGAGGCGCCCTTTACAAGGTTATCGATCGCGCTCAAGAGGATGATGCGTCCCGTGCGGGGATCGTGACGCCAGGCGATGTCGATGAAATTGGTCCAAGCCACATTTTTCGTGTCGGGGAAAAGATTTCCCCCAAGGAGCCTGACGAAGGCTTCGCTCCCGTACGTGTCGTTCATCGCTTCGGATATCCGGGAGGGCGGATTGCCGGCAACCGGCGTGGCGTAGATCGTCGTGAGAATGCCCCGGTTTAACGGAACCAGAATCGGAGTAAAATTCACGGTGACTTTTTTGTCCGCGGCGGCGGTCAGTTCCTGCTCGACCTCCGCCAGGTGCCGATGTTTGGGAACCGAGTAGGCGCGAGCGCTTCCGTTGCATTCAACGAACGAATAGTCCAGTTCGGCCTTGCGTCCGGCTCCGCTGACGGCGCTCAAGCTCGTAATGACGATGCTGCCGGGATCGACAAGGCCGTGCTTCAGCAGCGGATGGAGCGGAAGGATGATGCTCGTCGGGTAACACCCCGGCGAGGCGATAAGCTCCGCCGTGCGAATCTCGTCGCGGCGCACTTCCGGCATGCCGTAAACGCTCCGCCTGAGCAAGGCGGCCGCGGGATGCGCGGCGCCGTAGTATTCGCGGTAAACCTCCGGGTCTTTCAGGCGAAAATCGGCGCTAAGGTCGATGACCTTCAACCCAGCATCGAGAAGCGGCGTCGCAAACTCCGCGGCGACGCCGTGCGGCAGGGCAAGGAATGCCGTCTTTGCGCCGGACTCAACGATGGCGGCCGCTTCCGACGGGACGAACTCCAACGGACCGAATTTCTGATTCTGGAAACGGGGATAAACAGCCTCCAGGGACTTGCCGGCGTTTTGGCGGGAGGTAAGGCAAACCAGCTCGGCCCAGGGATGGCGCGAAAGAAGCCGCACCAATTCCTCCCCCGAATAGCCCGTCGCGCCGACTACGGCAACCTTTTCAACATTCATCCGCCTGAAGATAGAACCCTCCGGTCGAAATGGGAATCTTCAAAATTAATTTCAGGATCGCCGCATTTAGAGGCTGTGAAATAAGTAGGAGAGGGCTTTTTTTGGGCCGCACTTTGCGAGCATCCCATTGACAAATGGGCCGGTGATTTCGATATTGATAATGAAATGAATCTCGACCTGAATAATCTCCTCAGGGATTGGCCGCATGAGCCGGGACAAATCAAGGTAAGAAAAATCGTCGGAAACGACGGACGGGAAAAGCTGCAACTCCGGATCGATCTCGGCCTCATCCAGATGGATGTCGCCGGGCGGCCCGATGGGCAGCGTCCGCACGATTCCGAATCGCTGCTCGTTTATCACCAGTTGCGCGCCCGGATCAAGGAGGGCGACGGGAAGACCTATGCCTTGAGCGCGGAGGATTGCGGTGAGCTTCAGCAGGAAGGCATCCAGTATTACCACCGCTATATCAGCTTCTTTCAATTGAATGATTATGCGGGCGTGATCCGGGACACACAGCGCAATCTCGACCTCTTCGATTTCATCGCCAAATACGCCGAGCGGGAGGAACTGGCCCTGGCGATGGAACAGTTCCGGCCCTATGTCCTCATGATGAACACGAGGGCGAAGGCTTCTATCGAGCTGGATCGCGGAGCGTTCGACTCGGCTGTGAAACTCATCGAGCAGGGCCGCGAAAAGATTGTCGGCGTTTACCAGGAAATGAACTCGCCGGAAATCGCGGAGAAAAATCCGGAAGTCGCCTTTCTCGATGAATGGGTGCGGGAGGTTCGTGCCAAACGTCCTCTCAGCAAGCTGGAGATCATGCAACGGGATATGGAGAAAGCGATCGCGCTCGAAGCGTACGAAAAAGCCGCGGAACTCCGCGACGCGATCCGCGCCTACGGCAGGAAATCGAGCACATAGCCGTCCCTGCCTTTCGTTGTAGCGGCTGTGTCAGCCGCCCAGCCCCTTGCCCCAAACAGAATCGAAGAGAACCTCGAATTCGATTCGCTGAAGCTTGATCAGTTCTCCGAGATTTTCGTTGGCGCCGAATCTCTCCTGCTCGCACAAGCCGGTAAAGAGATACGGATCCCAGTTGGATTGGGCCGCCATGATCGCGGAAGAGGAGCCAGCCGCCCGGTGGATGTCGCCGAATACGGGGAGCGTTCCCGCCCGCCGGAACCAGTAGCGGGCGTTATCGAAATCGCCTTCGCGCCGATGAACCATCCCATGCCAGTAGGCGGCGGTATCGGTATTGACCTCCTGGATGATCCGATGGCTCGCGCCGATCTCGTCGTAAAGATAGAAGAGGCCGGCCCGCGTGAGCGCGAACATCCCGGCGTCCAGGACCTGCTTGCCGCCGGCTATTTCCTCGTCGCTGGACTCGCGGATGCGGATGACCGTCCCGGGATCGCGTGATTCACCGGGCCGCAGCCTGTCCAGCAACTCTCCGACGCGCAGGATGGAGTCCACAAAATCCGAATACGTCTTCACTCTCCCGCCAGCTTCACCGAACGGCTGAGAGCCAGGCAAGTTTTTTCGGAGACTCCTTTGGCTCTCCGTTGTCCGCCCTCCTCACTTTTTCAACAGGCGCTCGACGTATTTGGCCAAAATATCGAACTCCAGGTTCATCCCGTCGCCGGTTCGGGCGGAACCGAGGTTTGTGTGCGCCATTGTGTGGGGAATGATGCACAGGACGAAGCTCCTCTCCAGTAATTCGGCGACGGTGAGACTGATCCCGTTGACGGCGACCGAGCCTTTGAAGGCGATGTATTGCCCAAAGCCATCCGGGAGCGCCAGTTCGAGCCGATGATCGGCCCCCGATTGCCGCAAGGAGAGCACTTCGCCCACGCAGTCGATGTGCCCTTGCACGAAGTGGCCGCCCAGACGCTGGTTTGCCGAGAGCGCGCGCTCGAGATTGACGATGGAGCCCGGCGTGAGAAACCCGAGATTCGTCCTCGCCAGCGTTTCTTCCAGCAGGTCAAAACCGATGAGCGGCCCGTTTCGCTGGATGGCGGTGAGGCAGCATCCATTCACGGAGAGACTATCCCCCTCCCCAATCCCGGGCCCGATGCGCGCGGCCTCCAGAAGGAGTCTGTAACCGCCAGGCAGCTTCTCCAGTGAGACGACACGCCCCGTTTCTTCGATTAAACCGGTAAACATCCCGTCAAATTATGGAGGATGAATGGCGAATTACGAACCTGAATCCGAGAAAGCGCCGTTCTCCCCTCTCTCGCTGTTTGCCGCAATTGCTTGCTTTCCCTCGCCCATAGTTTCTAGTTCTGCCAATGGAAAAAATGATCATCGTCGGCACTGGTTGCGCCGGGCTGACGGCGGCTATTTACGCCGCGCGCGCCAATCTCGAACCGCTCGTGCTCGAGGGAAAAGAGCCGGGAGGCCAGCTCAGCTCGACGACCCTCGTGGAAAATTTTCCCGGTTTCCCGGACGGCATTGACGGCCCGCAACTCATCCTGAACATGAAGGCGCAGGCGCAACGCTTCGGCGCGCGCTTTGCCTATTCCCTGGCGACGGGGATCGAGCCGAAGGACGGACACATCCGTGTCCGGATCGACGACGCCTGGGTGGACACGCGGACGCTCATCGTGGCCAGCGGCGCTTCGGCCCGGTGGCTCGGTCTCCCCGGTGAAAAAAAGCTGGTCGGCCACGGTTTGACTTCCTGCGCGACTTGCGACGGCGCCTTTTACCGCAATGTGCCCGTGTGCGTGGCGGGCGGGGGCGATTCGGCCTGCGAAGAGGCGACCTTCCTGACCCGGTTCGCCTCGAAGGTTTACCTGATCCACCGCCGGGACAAGTTGCGCGCTTCAAAAATCATGGCGGACCGGGCGCTGTCGAATCCGAAAATCGAGCCGGTATGGAACAGTCTGATTTCCGAATATCTCACCGACGAGAGTGGCGAGATGCGCGGCGTTCATCTGAAGAACGTCGAGACGGGCGCGGAAAACGAACTCGAGGTAAAATGCGTTTTTGTGGCGATCGGGCACACACCGAATACGGCGCCGTTTCGCGGAACGCTCGACATGGACGGGGAGGGCTATCTCATCCAGCACGCGGGATCGCGGACAAATATCCCCGGCGTGTTCGCGGCGGGCGACGTGGCGGACCATGTTTACAGACAGGCCGTAACCGCCGCCGGCGAGGGATGCGCCGCCGCGATGGACGCGGAAAGATATCTCGCTGAACAAGGCTGACCCGGGATACGGAGAGATCGCGAAGAGACTGTGAAGATCTGCGATCTCACCCAGTTTTACTCGCCGGTCAGCGGCGGGGTGAAACGCTACCTCCACGAGAAGGTCCTCTATCTGCACGAGCACACGGAGAAGGACGAGCATATCCTGATCGTGCCGGGCGAAAAGGACGGCTTGACGGTGCGGGGACGCTCGAAGACTTATTCGATCCGCTCGCCGCTCGTCTCGAAAACTTCCCGGTACCGGGCGCTGCTCCGTCTCCAGGCGGTGGAAAAAATCCTGGAAAGGGAAATGCCGGACATTATCGAGTCGGGCGATCCCTACCAGGTGGCGTGGAAGGCGATCGCTTCCGGAAATGCGCTGCGGATTCCGGTGGTCGGCTTTTACCATTCCCATTTTCCGGAAGCGTATCTCCGGAGCGTGCAAAAGTTCTTTGGGAGCACCGCGACGGATTTCGCCGTGGACTTGTCCAAGGCGTACATCCGGAGCCTTTACAATCGCTTCGCACGCACGCTGGTCCCCTCGCCCGCCCTCGGCAGACTTCTCATGGAATGGGGAGTCGAAAACGTGCGGAACATCGACCTGGGTGTGAATACTTCCGTCTTCAAGCCCGAACCGGCTCCGCATATCCGGGCGGAACTCGGGATTCCGCGGGAGCGCACCTTATTGCTTTATGTAGGGCGGCTCGCCGGCGAGAAGAATACACGCACACTTTTTGAGGCGTTCGAGATGCTCGCCGATGAATACCCGGGCCGCTTCCACCTGCTGGCGATCGGCGACGGCCTCCAACGCCCGCTCTTGAAGGAGCTTCAGCAGGCGACGGGAGCGGTGACGTGGCTGCCGTATTGCGCGGATTCGGCGAAGCTGGCGCAGTTCTATTCGGCGGCCGACCTCTTTGTGCATCCGGGGGTGCAGGAGACTTTCGGCCTTGTGACCCTGGAAAGCCAGGCGTGCGGGACGCCTGTCGTCGGCATTCGCGGCAGTTACATGGACCGGATCATTCACAGCGACCAAGCCCACTGGGCGGCGGAAAACACGCCGGCGGCGCTGGCGCGGGCGATCCTGGAAGCGGAGGCGCAGGATCTTTGCGCGGTGGGCGCCGCGGTCAGCCGGAGGGTCGCGAGTCAATATTCGTGGGAAAAAGTCTTTAAGCATCTCTTTGAAATTTACGGCGACACAATTAGCGGTTATAGGAATTGATATCCATGGAGGGTGACAACAAGAAACCGCTTATCCGCCGTTACACGGCCGCAGACCGGGAGGTGGTTCGCCGCCTTTGCTGCGAGACGGGATTTCTCGGGCAACCGATCGACCCCGTATTCGAGGATCGCGAACTTTTTGCGAACTTCCTGACCGGATATTATACCGATTGGGAACCGGAATCGGCCTTCGTCCTGGAAGTGGCTGGCGAGGTGAAGGGTTACCTGCTCGGCTCCAGACGCCCTTTCCGGCAGCAGCTTTACAGCATTTACCAGAACGCCGGCCTTCTTCTGCGAGGCCTCTCCCGCTACCGGCGCTACAACGAGGCGTCCCGGCGCTTCGTCCACTGGATTTTATATTATGGCTGGCGGGAGGTGCCCGCCGCGCCGAGGCGAACCGCGCATTTTCACGTAAACCTTTTGCCGGAAGCCAGGAACATCGCCTCGACCCGCGCGCTGATGGATGCCTACCTGAAGTATCTCTACCAAAATGGGGAGAAGCGCGTTTACGGGCAGATGGTCACTTTCGAGAGCCGCCGGGGCGCGAAGATGTTCGAGCGGTATGGGTTTCGCGTCCTGAACCGGTCGGAGATTTCGAAGTACCGGAAGCTGCATCCGCACCCCGTTTTTCTTTGCACCGTCATCAAGGATCTCGACGAGAACAGCCAGCTCTACGCGCGGGAGTGAATCGGGCTTCGGCGTCGCCCTCTTCGGCTACTCCGTTTGCGCCTCAAGCGCCGCCATGTAGCGTGAAATGGCGTCATCGCGACTGGCTGGCGGAGCAGCCAACTCGTTGGCCGTCTTGATGTAGCCGTCGAACGAATTACTGGAGGTGTGCATCTGCGTCGCCTCGAACCAGTTCAAGTAATCGCCGATCTCGGTCATCCGGGTCACGATCATTTCCCTGTATGTCGAAAGGGCCTGGAGATGCTCGGGCATGTCCTTGGTTTTCCCGCGAAGCAGATCGAGCGCGACCTGCTGGTAATCGGCAATGACGGGACGGAAGAGCGCATTGGCCTGCGTGGAGAGGCGCACCAGATTCTCGTTCATCTGAAAGATCGCGGAGCGCTTCTGGGGGTTCTTTATAAAAGCCTTGAAGTCTTCGAGCCTGAAATCCCTTGTCTCGACGCCTTTGCCGGGCGCCGCCATTTTGAGGATAAGGATTGCCGCAAGCCGTTGCTCGGTCTCTTCGGCGGAGAGGCCTTCGTAACGATCCGAAGCGGACAAGCGGGCGATGCCGAGCGTCCACCATTTTTCGAGGCCGTCCGTGGAGCTTCCGAGCATCGGGAAGCCGCGGATGAGGCCGGAGGCGGCGTCCCCGCCGGCGGGCACCTCTCGAATATAGGAGGCAAGCCGGAGGCGGCCGCCGGGAAGATCGATGAGAAGCTGGACGAGGCTCAGGGCGCAGGCATCGTACAGGGCGAGCGAAGTGGAATCCATCCCGGCGGGCGTTTGAGCGAGGAAATCCGCGAAGGAGGGAAGCCGGTTGGACTGGATGAGGCTTCTATAGACCGACGCATCGGCGCCGGAATCGCGCGTTTCAAGGTATCGCGTCATCCCCTCGACGAGCCACGAGGGAGCATCGGCGTATTCAGTCCCCTGCCTCATCGCGCCGCGTTCGCGGTAAGCCATTTCAAGGATCAACGCCCGCAGGAGTTCCTGCCCGAGATGCACTCCCGACAAGTCCCCCGCCAGGTTGATATCCACATCCACTTTCAGCCCCACGTCCGCCTCGAACATCCTCACGCTCGCAGCCGGATGGCCGGGATCGGGAGAATTCCTAATATTGACGACAATGGGAAATTTCCAAAGGTCTTCGATGCCGAGGACGTTCAGGAATGCCGATTTGATCTCCTCGCAATAAGTCGTCGTTCTTACGCGGGCGTCCCTTTGTTGACAGACGACGGTGAACTGGTGCGAAGAGCTGACGCTCTGGTCCGGCAGGGCGGCGGCGGAAGAGACGAAAAAGGCTGCCCACGCGAGGGCCCCGGCGAAGATGGAGAATCGACAATTCACTATTTTTTCGCGGGATTGGTTGCGATGAGGATCGTCCTTTTGCCTTGGATGGTTTTGCCAACTTCGATGGAAGCCATCTCGCCGAGCACCTTCTGTTCGGATTTCAGTTGCTCCCACAGGTCGCTGTAGATGACGGCAAGGCTCCGCATGATCTTCGGGTGGACGGGCAGGCGCCCGAAATAGCCTCCGACGCAGGTTGCCTGCAATTTGTTCCCTTCAATGGCAAGCTGATATAAGATGCTGCCGTAGAGTGGATTATCCAGAAAACTGCGCTGCGAGACGATGCGGCAGACGCCATTCTCGAGGCGAACGAAAACGCGGTCGAATTTCACCGTTCCCGCCAGCCCGGCTTCCCCCGGCTTGATGCGATTCTGCAAATAGGCGTTTATCGCGTCCTCGGGCAGAGCGAATTGTTGCGGCGTGGGCGCCTGGAGCGCCTGCTCGAGTTCGAAATTCAGCTGCGGGGCGTCCAGCGCGCGCTGCTTGGGCATCGGCGGAACGTCGTCCGGGGGCCGGGCGATTTGGATGAGGGCTGCCGCAACAATGCTCCAGAGAAGAACCAGCGAGACCGTCGAGACGTCGCGGGCAACGTCATACGGAGGCCTCGTCAGCTTCCTTATCCGCTTGCGCTCCTTTTCGGGCGTTACGTCCGGTTTAGCCTCTTCCGGGAGCAGGTTCCGCTCCAGTTTCGCCCCGCAACTATGGCAATAGACACGCTCCCCTTCGTTGACGTGCCCGCACTGTTTGCAAGTTATCTCAGCCATCTCTTATTCCGCGGGGGGTTTGGGCGTAGCCGGTTTCGCCTTCTGCGGCCCGGGAGTGGCCGCTTTTGATTCCGTGCCGGAACCGGCCTTTGAGTCGGTGGAGCTGGAAGCGGCCTTGGAATCCGAAGCGTCTTTTTTGGCCGCGTCCTTGTAGCCGGAACTGCGGTAATCGGTGGCATAAAAACCGGATCCCTTAAAGATCAATCCCGCCCCGGTGCCGAGAAGCCGTTTCACCTTGCCCTTTCCCCATTTTCTTTCACGACAGAACTCCTTGGGACATGTCTTCCACGCATCATCCTTCATGGACTGAAAGGCATCGAAGTTCTTCCGGCACTTCTCGCAATGGTATTCGTAAGTCGGCATGGAGGGATGGAGAAATCGCTGAATCCTATAGCAGACGCCGCAATTTTTCGCAATCCGCTTGTTTGCGTCCGGGTTTGGCGGCTGGCATGGCCTCTGCTGGAAGGACGGCTCGCTAGTCAAACCATTTGACGCGCAGGAGGCGAGACGCTTTATTCCCAACCAAATTGCCCGTAAATTCTTCATGTTGAAACGCCACCCGCTTTTTCTTTGTCTCGCTCTCCTGCTCGCGGGCTGCGCCCAAGACGCGCGCTATAACAATGCCACCCAATACCTCGGCGGCCTGGGCTCGAAGATCGCCTCCGCCTTCTCACCAAACCGCGACACGGATTCCTATTGGGACGGCGACGGCGTCGCGGGGAGCCCGTCGATCAAGATTCACCTCGGCCGGCAGCGCGCCTACTTCTACAAAAGCGGCCAACTGGTCGGCGTCTCGGTCATCTCGACCGGCCGGGAGGGTTACGGGACGAAGGTCGGGAGTTTCCACATCATTCAGAAGGATCGGGATCATAAATCTTCGATTTATGGCGATTACATCGATGCCCAGGGCAACGTCTTGAAGAAGGATATCGACAACACGAAGGACCTGAAGCCGCCCGGCGCCCTCTTCGATGGCGCCAAGATGCCTTTTTTCATGCGGATAACGGGGGGAATCGGGATGCACCAGGGCTTCCTCCCCGGCTACCCGGCATCGCACGGCTGCATACGCATGCCCGGTTTCATGGCGGAAGCTTTTTTCAGGTCGGTCTCGCTCGGCACCCCGGTCTCCGTCGAGGACGACTGACGAACTCCGCAACGGTCGAAAAGCTTTGATTTTTGCCTGCCGATTCGGCACGCTCTGCTATACTTGCGCCCGGGGGCGAATTCGCTTTGATCCTTTCTTTTATGAATTGGTACTATGTCGAGAATGGCAAGCAGGTCGGCCCGGTGAATGACGGCATCCTCAACCGCCTGCTCAAGGAGCGGACGGTCCGGCCGGAGACACTCGTCTGGCGCGACGGGATGGAGAAATGGGTTCCCTATTCGCAGATGACCATCGGTGCCGAAGCGGTGGCCGCCGCCAGCGCGACGGTCTGCTCGGAGTGCGGAAGGAGCTTTTCTCCCGATGAACTGATTCCGGTGGAGAACAACCTGGTCTGCGCCGCATGCAGACCGGCCGCCGTTCAGAAACTGAAGGAAGGAGCCGCGTTTTCAGGGGAGCTCGATTACGCGGGGTTTTGGATTCGCGCCGGCGCCGCCATCATTGACATCTTTATTCTCTATTCGGTCGATTTCGTGCTGGCGCGCGGCATCGAGACCGCATTCGACATGGAACACCGCGCTGCCAAAACTGTCGTGGACTTCTCTTTCGCCTTCATGGCCCTGGCAATGCTCATTCAGATCGCCTATTTCACCTTTTTTGTCGGCCGCTTTGCCGCCACGCCAGGGAAAATGGCTTGCGGTCTGAAGGTCGTTCGTCCGGATGGCACTCCCCTGACCTACGGGAGGGCTTTCGGCCGCGTCTTCGGAGAAATGTTGAGCAGGCTCACCCTGGGCGTTGGCTACCTCGTGGTGGCTTTCGACGAACAGAAGAGAGCGCTGCATGACCGCGTTTGCGACACCCGCGTCATCAAAATATAGCCGGGAAACCGGCGTGCCGAAGACAATCCCGATGGATACGACCAAAGCCTTCGCGCGGCGGCGCAAACTCTCCGCGACAATCTGGATGACGCTCGCCGTGTGCGCCGGCTTGACCGTATTGCAGACGATTCTCGGTTTTTCACCGCTTTTGGCCGCAATCGCGCTCGCGCTCATCGCGCTGGCCTGGTCCGAGAGGCGCGCCTGCCGGATGTTTGCGAACGAGGATCCGCGCGGCGGCCGGCTCGGTTTCTGGAACCAGCTCATCCTCGGCGTTCTTGCGGCGGGCTATCTTTTTTGGAGTCTCCCGACCGTCTCCGACTTGCGGGTTCAACTCGCCACCTGGGAGATTCCCGATGAAATGGCCGTCATGGCGATGCCGCTCATTCGCAATGGGTATCTGGCCGCGGGGGCGCTCATCCTGGTCAGCCAGATCGCCATCGCCCTCTACGATCTTCGAGTGGCACGGTGGGCGCGCAACGATTCCGCGAAAACGGAATAACCGGCAAACCGGTTTCTCCAATGGACGTGTCTTCATTTCTCAAGACGATCTTTCTCCTGTTGCTGACTGCCCGTTGTTTCGCGGACGATCTCGTGTTCGACAGCACGGCGCGCCGGGTGAACCTGCTGGAGCTTTACACTTCGGAGGGGTGCAGCAGTTGCCCGCCCGCCGAGGCGTGGTTCTCGAAGCTTAAGGAGAATCCGCGGCTGTGGAAGGACTTTGTGCCAATCGCGTTTCATGTCGATTACTGGGACGGCCTCGGGTGGCCGGATCGCTTTGCTTCCAAGGCGTTCACGGCACGCCAGCGCGACTTCGCGGCAAGTTGGGGCTCGGGGACGGTTTACACGCCGGGCTTTGTGCTTAACGGAGGCGAATGGCAGCAGGGCGGCGAACCTACCCTTCCCCCGCAACAAAGCGGTGTCCTGAGAGCGACGCTTCACGACGGAACCGAACTGGCCGTTCATTTCCAAGGCGCCGTCTCGAAAGGGTGGGAGGCCCATGTCGCCACGCTTGGTTTCGATCTCCAATCCGACGTGCGAGCCGGTGAAAACAGCGGACGCAAGCTTCGGCACGATTTCGTGGCGCTATCGCTCGCCTCGCAGCCGCTTCGCGCCGGAACAAACGATACCGTGATGAAGCTCCCCGCCCCGCTGAATGGCGAAAAGGCGCTGGCCATCTGGGTAACGCAAGCAGGCGCTTTGACGCCCGTGCAAGCAACCGGCGGTTGGCTGAAGCAACCTCCATGAGAGCCGTGTAAAGCGGCTATTTTCCTCGACGTGGCGCGAAGGTTGCTCCCTTGGAAGCCATGATGCTTCGACTCTACTGGAAAACTATTTGCGCTTTTGCCGCTGTTGGCATTGCCGCTGGAATCTTTTTTCAGCACCAGCGGCCCGCGAAAACAACGGCTTCGGGCTTGACCGTCAGCCACCTGCCACCGGCGGTTAAATCGTCCATTTTCTTCGGTCCTTCGGTTGACCTGCTCGCCGCTCTTGCCCAGGGGAGCGTGACCGTGGATTTTACCGGGAACGGCAGGGAACGGATGGTGGCGACTGTTTGCAACCGGACTAAAAAGGGCCTGCGCCTGCATTTCCGCGAGGGCCAATTGTTCGCGGCGGGCGATAACCACGTGGTGCTGATCCGGTCCGCTGACATGGACATTCCGCCGGGGGACACGCAGAGCCTGGAATTGCAAACGGCGGCGACGCGTTCTACGAATGTCCTCGGCTCCGCTCAATACAAGCTGGCTGTTTACACACTGGGCAATCTGGAAACGCTCCTGGCCTTGTTGGCGGAGCGGCCGGAAGCCTCCGCGGGCGCGGTGCAAACGGCTGTGCTCGCGCTGACCGAAAATCTTCCCGTGGCGGCTTTCGCGAAGTTTCCCGAACCGGGAGGCGACCTTCCCACGAAATTCGACACGAAGGCGTTCAAGGTGGATGTCGCGGACATTATTTCGGCTCTCGCGCTCCTTCGGGACATCGGCTGCCCGGATGACCAGTTGGCGCTGGCGGTCGATCCCCAACTCAAGGTGGAAGCGATGATCGACCCGATGGCCCACGCCGCCGCGATGCATTATTATGGGATCAGCGCCGAGGCGGAATGGGATTACTGGAAGCACGAACTTCTAAATGGCGACGAGAGCACCAGGCACTATGCGCTCTATGGGATCGCGCGGTACTTCCCGCAGGTGGCTCTGGATATGCTTCCACGCTGGGCCCGCGAGACCAGGACGAGCCCGGTATTTCGTCTTTCGGCCATCCGGGCGCTCGCGCTCACCGAACGTCCGCAGGCTCTTTCGGAACTTCGGCAACTCGAGCACGAACTGGGCGCCGATAACGACCTCGGGATGGCGGCGCATCGCTCGGCGGATCTCCTTGAAGCCCACCTGGTAAAGACCTCCTCTCCCAAGAAGCTGGTGATAGCCTTTCACGCATCCGGCGACCTGCCGCGGTTGTAGTGCTTCGGCTGCTTTTTAGGGGCCGGGCGGCTGGCATGGCCGCCTCGACATTAGGAAACGCTCGCGCCGGCGGCTTTTTTGCCGTGGAGCGGTTGCAAGCCGCAACGGGTGGCCGCGGCGACTACGAGATCCGCAAGGCGGGCTTTCAGCCGATAGGCGCGCCAGAAGAGGACGAAAACGAAAAGCGCATAAAGCGCGATCCAGACAACGTCGCGGCTCCCCATGAAAACGGTTCGAAACAAGAGAAGGCAGGCGATGGGGAAATTCACGAGGAACGTGGTGACAACCATTTTGTGGCCGAGCTTTACCCGGGTGAGGCATTTGGGGCCGCCGTGATATTCCGTGACGGTCTGAAGCGTGGTTATCCACCAGAAGTTGCCGTAAATCTGGATGTCCCAGTCCTTCCAACCGGTGTCGGAGGAATAGCTCCAGCCTTCCGTTTCCAGGAGTGAGAAGATTTCGGTGAGGAGTTTCTCGCGCCCGGCGCCGGTCTCGTTCCAAAAATTCAATCTTGCCGCGCCGCCGCGCCGCTTGGCGGACGGGGCGAGATTCGCCTCGGGCGCGGCGATGACGGAGCGGGGAGTGCGCTTGAATTTCAGCCAGGTGAAATAGCGCGCCCAGCCGCGGCCAAGCGGTTGGACAAAGGCAAGAAAGGTGACGAGCAGCCGGGAGAGGATGGTATCGAATTTCGGTTCGAGCCGCGCCTGGAGCATAAAGGAGAGGGCCACGAGAAACGTGCCCCCGAACATCAAATACGGGACGATGCGCAAGCTCGGGAGGGGGATCGAGAGGACAAACACGAGAGCAGTGAGCGATACCCATTCGATGCTGCTCAGGTAGGCGGCGACGTCGGACTGGGGGGTAGGATAGATCGACTGAAAAAGGCCCTGGCCGAAGACTCCGTGGTAGATGACCGGACGCGCGACCAGCCACGTGAACCGGGGCGCGCCGTACACGGTGCCTTTCCATTTCGCCGTTCCGGTCGGGCCGAAGAAGACGAGGTGCTTGAAGCGGAGCATCGACTCGGCCTCGCCGTAGCCCTCCTGCTGTTTGCGGAACGCCTTCAGCGTGAAACGCCGGTAATGCCAGACGACCGCGGCCGGGCTGAAGGCGATCACCTGCCCTTCCTGCTGCAAGCGCCAGCAGAAATCGACGTCATCGCCGGCCTTGGTGTATTCGGGGTCGAAACCGCCGAGCTTTTCGAAGGCCCAGCGGTGGAAAGCCATGTTGCAGCCGGGGATGTGCTCGGCGACCACGTCGGAAAGCAGGACGTGGCTCGGGCCACCCGGCGCGGCTGCCACGCAGGCCTGCACCCAGTTTTCCGCCGGGGGCGAGATATTCGGGCCGCCCACGCCGGCGTAGTCGCCGCTCAAGAGCGTCTCGACGAGGTAATAGAGCCAGTCGGGATCGGCCATGCAATCCGAGTCGGTATACGCCAGCACCGCGCCGGTCGCGGCAGCCGCGCCAGCGTTCCTCGCGTTGCTCAATCCTTTGTTGGACTGGACGATGTTCTTCACGGCCGGAAGTTTTTTTACGATTTCCTGCGTGTTATCCTTCGACCCGTCATCGACAAGAATGATTTCGAAGTCCGGGTAATCGATCTTCAAAAGGGAATTCAGGCAGCCTTCCAGCGTCCGCGCGCCGTTGTAGGAACAGACGATGACCGACACGCGCGGATATTCCTTCAGCTTCACGCGCCGCGTGATCGGGCCGTCGCCCGCCAGCCTTTCGCGCAGGGCGTGGAACGCTTTCTTCGGCACGCGGTCGCGCGTGACCAGCCCGAAGGCCCAATCGGTTATCTCGGCATTGCCGGTGAACCATTCATCGGTCCAGGAGAAGAAGATCGTGCCGGCTGCGCCCCCCTTGACCACGCTTTCCACGTGCCAGCTCAGCATTTCGGCCTGCTCCTCCTCGGTGTGCCGGATGGTGTCCATCCCGAACTCGCCCATGATGAGCGGGCGGTCCTCCGCGAGATTCTGCAACCGGGCCAGGTAGCGTTCGAAATCGCGCTGCTTGTGGAGATAAACGTTGAACGTGTAAAAATCGACGTTTTGGGGCAGCAGGTATTCCGTGGGCGGATAGCTGGCGTAGGAATAGAGAGGCCGGGGATCGATCTCGCGCGCCAGGTTTATCAAGTCTTCCACGAAATAGGTCACCCGCCTCGCGCCCAGCCAGCGCACCATCGTCGTCGGGATTTCGTTTCCCACGAGGTAGCCGAAGACCGCTTCGTGGCCCTGGTTCTTCCTCACCGCCTCGCGCATCGTCCGGACGATCTGCGAGCGGATTTTCCGGTCGTTTAGAAATTCCACGTGTTCCGCCCAGGGCACCGTGATCAACACGCGCAGCCCGTGGCGGCGGCAGATGTCGAGAAACCAGCCGGGCGGCACGTGGTAAACGCGCAGCAGATTGATTCCCAACCGCGCCATGAGCAGGAAATCCTCCTCGACGCGCCGCGCGGAGGGGAGGAAATCGCCATCCGCGTTCGGCTTGAAAGGGCCGTAAGTGACGCCCTTGACGAAGAACTTCTTCTCGCCTTCGAAGAAGAATTTGGCTTGAACGCGGATCGGCTCCAGAACAGCGGCAGCGGCGGATGTTCCGGAAAGGGCGGGTTGGACGGGATCTTTTAGATCAACGGGCATTTTACGGCGGAGAAGGAGAATAGCTCCCCTTTACGAACCTGCCAGCGCAGAATTTTTAGCGCGGCATCTCCAGGGAGCGCGCCACGACCTCTCCGGTGCGCTCAATGTCGGCCCCGGTGTGCGCGAGGGAGATGAATCCCGTTTCGAACGGAGACGGCGCGAAATAGACGCCACCGGCGAGGCATGCGTGGAAAAAGGCCGCGAAAGCCTGCCGATCCCCGCGTTGGGCCGACTCGAGGTCATGGACTTCGCCTTCCTGGAAGAAGAGGCAGAACATCGAGCCGATCCTGTGGAAAACCGCCTTGCGGCCCGTGCGTCGCAGCGCGGCCCGGATCGCTTCTTCGAGCATGGCGCCGAGACTTTCCAGCGCGGCCCAGCCGTTCAGGCGCTCCAGCTCCCTTAGCTGGGCGAGGCCGGCGGCCATGGCGAGCGGATTGCCCGAGAGTGTCCCCGCCTGGTAAACCGGGCCGTCGGGCGCGAGAAAATCCATCACCTCCGCCCGGCCTCCGAAAGCTCCAACGGGCAAGCCGCCGCCGATGACCTTGCCCAGCGCGGTGAGGTCGGGATTTATCCCGAAAAGTTCCTGCGCGCCGCCTCTTCCCACGCGGAAGCCGGTCATGACCTCATCGAAGATCAGGAGCGCGCCGTTCTCATCGCAGAGTTTCCTAAGCAGCTCGAGAAAGCCGGGACGCGGAAAGAACAATCCGGCGTTGGCGGGGATGGGTTCGAGGATGACGGCGGCGATTCGCTGTTTCTCGAAGACTTTCCTCAGCGCGTCCTCGTCGTTAAAAGGCAGGCAGATCGTCAGGGCGGCGAAGGCTTCCGGAACACCCGCGCTGTCCGGCCTGCCATGGGTGAGCGCGCCGCTTCCCGCCTGGACGAGCAGCGAATCGACATGGCCGTGGTAACACCCCGCGAATTTCACGATGGTGTCGCGTCCGGTGAACCCTCGCGCCAGCCGCACGCACGACATCGTCGCCTCCGTCCCGCTGTTGACCATCCGGACTTTTTTGATGGATGGCACCCACTCGCAAATGAGCTGCGCCATATCGACCTCGAGCGGGTTGGGAATGCCGAAGCTGACTCCGTTTCGCGCCGTCTCTTCTATCGCCCCGAGGACAACTCGAGGCGCGTGCCCGAGAATCGCCGGGCCCCACGTTCCGACGTAATCGATCAGTTCGTTGCCATCGACATCCCAGATCCGGCAACCGCTCGCGCGCTCGACGAAGAACGGGTCGCCCCCGACGGAGCGAAAAGCGCGGACCGGGGAATTCACCCCGCCGGGGATGCAATTCCGGGCGCTTCGAAAAAGGTCGGCCGAGGAGGGTCGTGTCTTCAATGGGACGGCTTCAGGCAAATGTAGAATGCCATAGCCATCGCGCTCCGCGAGGAATATTGCCCCGCCCTTGCAAATAGGCCCTTCTCTCCCCGGCCTGCTTAAGCCTCTCCGTGTTCCTCGCGCTTCACCGCTACCGCTTTTTCCACGTCCGTCCTGGTAAAGAGAACGTTTCTCAAATGGAGCATCGAAAATCGCCGCCACGGATGATGATCCTGCCCGGCCGCGGCGTTCGTTATCCGCTCCCATTCCCGGAAAGCCTCCTCCGACAGCAGAGGATCGCCCAGGTACACCCATTCATAGGGCGTTCCCGCGCATCCCGGCGTGGGGCAGGAGAGACGCACCGGCCTCCCCGAACCGCCCGAGACGACGATGTCGCGCCCGCTGATTGTCTTCTCGCACAGAATGCAAAAACGCGTCTCGTCCAGAGAAGTCCATTCTCGAAAAGGATCGTTCTGTTCGAGAACTCTCAGTTTTTCCTCTTCCGAAACGCAATCTTCTTTCACTTTCATTTCCGCCTTTCCCCGATCCGCCACTCGCGCGATTCCGGCAAAATCATAACTCGTTGCGGAGATCCCTCACCGCGTCGTGGAGTTTCCGCAACGCCAGCTCGATGCGCGTTTTTACCGTTCCGAGCGGCGCCTCGATCCGCCTGGCTATCTCCCGCTGGCTGAGGCCCTGGAAAAAGGCCATCTCGACGACCTGGATCTGCGCCACCGGCAACGCCGCCATCTTTTCCCTCAGGAACGTGCGCAGATCGGATTGGAAGATGTCTTCGCCCGCCCGATTGTTCGTCCACGCGCCGGGCTGCTGCTCGACGCTGATCTCGAGCCGCTCCCTGGCCCGCCCATAAGCCTGACGCTGGCGCAGCCGGTCGATCGCGCGACGCCTGGTGACCATGACGATCCAACTGAGCGCATTCCCCTTTTGGGGGGAAAATCGATTCGCCCGGTTCCAAATCTGAAGAAAGATTTCCTGGATCAAGTCGTCGGCCTCCGCGTCGTCATGCACGATGCGCACGATGACCGCCTTCAATATCCCGCAATGCCTGTCGTAGAGGGCTTCCAGCGCCTTGGGATCGCCGCCGGCCACCTCCCGCATGAGCGCTTCGTCACTGGGCGCGCCAAGCGGCGGCCACACGCAATCACCATCCAGTTGCCGCACCGCAACGGGTTTTTCTTCGCGCAAAGCAGGACTTGTCATTACCGGGAAACCTTCGCCTTCGTGAGACGTACCTACAGCCGGGCGGAAGGCCTGACAATCAGTGCAAAGGATGAAAAATGTTTGAGTAAAACCCTGAGGGCTTCCAAAGCGCCGCCCCGAAATGGCTTATATAATCTTGCCTATGGGCGGCCACGGGCGATAATTCAGTATGGCAGTAAAGGCTTCTGGAGCGGGGATTCCCGCTTCGCCTCAATCCCGTCCCTCCGACGGCAGCGCCACAAGGAAGTCCCCCGTTCCCTCCGCCCGGCCAAAACCAGGGGGAAAACGCATTGTTTCATCTTCCGGGCAGGCGTCTTTCCAGATCGCGGGCATCGGCGGATCGGCCGGGGGATTTCAGTCGGCGATAACGCTGCTCAAGAAATTCCCCGCGAACACGCGCCTGGCGCTGGTTCTCGTCCATCATCTGGATCCAAAACACGAAAGCAAACTTGCGGAGTTGCTCGGCAGGGAGACTACAATGCCTGTCCGGGAGATCGTAAACAAGCAACGGATAGAACCGGGACACATGTATGTCCTCCCCCCTGATTTCGATGTGACCATCGAGAAGAGAAGGGTGCTGCGGCTGACCCGGAGGCTTGCCGGGAAGCATCTTCATCTGCCGATAGACCATTTCTTCGAGTCCCTCGCCCGGGTCGAAGGGGAGAAGGCCATCGGCATCGTTCTCTCCGGCACCGGCTCGGATGGAACGGCGGGGCTGGCCGCGATCAAAGCCGCGGGCGGAAAAACGTTCGCCGAGGCGGAGGCATCCGCAAAGTACTTCGGCATGCCGGGCAGCGCTATCGCGAGCGGCTGCGTGGACGCCGTGCTGACTCCGGGCGACCTCGCCAGGGAACTCGGTCTCCTTGCGGACCGGACGCAGGGCAAAAGCGAACCTCCGCAAGCGCCTCAAGCACCGAAACCGAAGATCCCGGCGGAACCGCTGGAGGGTTTCCAGCGGATTTTCGAGTTGCTGAAGGAGCACAGTTCAGTCGACTTTTCTCGTTACAAGGACAGCACCCTGCGACGCCGTATCTCCAGGCGCATGATGCTGCAGCAGATCGACCGGACGGCTCAATACACCCGGTTCATCACGTCCAACCCGGCTGAATTGGAAGCGCTCTTCAACGATCTCCTCATCAATGTCACCGGCTTTTTCCGCGACCCTTCCACCTTCGAGGCGCTCAAGCGAAAGATTCTCCCGAAGATTCTCAAGAAGAAGGGAGAAGAGATCCGCGTCTGGGTGCCCGGCTGCGCCACCGGCGAGGAAGTCTATTCCCTGGCGATCTGCCTCATGGAAACGGTGGGACGAGGGGCCGGAAAGGTGAAAGTCCGCCTGTTCGGGACGGATCTCAGCGACATCGCCATCGCCAAGGCGCGCGCCGGGGTTTATCCCGAGAGCATCTCCAAGAGGGTGTCGCCTGCGAGGCTCCGGCGGTTTTTTACGAAGACCGGCGCCGGTTATCAAGTCCACCGCATGATCCGGGAGATGTGCACCTTCGCGCGCCAGAACCTGTTTCAGGACCCGCCCTTCTCGCGCGTGGATCTGATCAGTTGCCGCAACGTGCTCATCTACCTTGGGCCGGCGCTTCAGAACAAATGCATCCCGATCTTTCATTATGCGCTGGTGCCGGGCGGGTACCTCATGCTGGGGCCGTCGGAAACAATCGGCTCTTTTTCGGACCTCTTCACACCCGTTGACAAAGGGAGCAAAATCTACGCGTCCAATCCTGCGCTCCAGCGAACGGATGCCGCTTTCAGCACGAAAAAGACATTTGCCATCCCTGGCTCCGGGGAGAAGGAGCCCGCCGTGAAACCGGGGGAGAGCGATTCGAGCGTCGGGATCCGGCAGCAGGCGGACAAGATCCTCCTGGCCAATTATTCGCCCAGCAGCGTGGTGGTGGACTCCCGCCTGCAAGTTCTCCAGTTCCGCGGGCACACCGGGCCGTACCTCGAACATGTGCAGGGGGCGGCCAGCCTGAATGTGCTGCAAATGGCGCGGCCAAGCCTGGCGGTCGATCTCCGCGCGGCGATGCACAAGGCGCTCAAACAGGATGTAGCGGTGCGAAAGGAAGGAGTGATCCTGCGCCGCAACGGCGAGTCGCGAGAGATCCAGCTCGATGTCATCCCCTTTGGCATTCCGGGTCACGACGAACGCTGGCTGCTCATTCTCTTCGCGGAGAGAGGGGCGCCGCACGAGACGGGGCCTTCCTCGACGCAACGGGGGAAAACAGGAGTCGGACGGATCGGCGAGGCGGAGCGCCTCCGGCGGGAACTTCAGGCCACCAAGGAATCCCTCCAGGCGATCATCGAGGAACAGGAAGCAACCAATGAGGAGTTGAAGTCCGCCAACGAGGAGATCGAGTCAAGCAACGAGGAGTTGCAGAGCACGAATGAAGAGCTCGAGACGGCGAAGGAGGAACTCCAGTCGACCAATGAGGAGTTGACGACGCTCAACGACGAATTGAGCAACAGGAATATCGAACTTGCCGCCGTCAATAACGACCTCAACAACCTTCTCAGCAGCATCAACCTGCCCATCGTCATGGTCGATAACGCGCTGATGGTGCGCAGGGTGACGCCGCTGGCGCAGAAGTTACTTAACCTGATTCCGGCGGACGTCGGCCGCCGCGTAACCGACGTGAAACCGAATATCGACCTGCCCGACATGGAGAGGATGATCGAGGAAGTCATCGACACGCTCAGCAGCCGGGAACGCGAGGTGCGGGATACCGCCGGAAAGTGGCACTTGCTGCGAATTCGTCCCTATCGGACGGCGGAGAACAAGATCGACGGCGCGGTGATCACTTTTGTGGACATCGACGACATCAAGCGCACGGCAGCGAGCCTCGAGATCGCCCAGTATGCCGAAGCCATCGTTGAAACGGTCAAACAGCCGATATTAGTCCTCGACCAGGGATTGCGGGTGGAAAAGGCGAACCGTGCTTTTTACGAAACGTTCAACGCCTCGCGCGAAGCCACCGAGAAGATGTTCGTTTACGACCTTGCGGAGGGAAGATGGAACAACCGGACACTACGGACGCTGCTGGATAAAATTCTGCCCCAGAACAATTTCTTCGAGGATTTCGACATCCAGTGCGAAATCCCCGGCGCCGGAAGACGGACGATGCGTCTCAATGGACGGCGCCTGGGCCGCGAAAACGATGAAAAGCGGATTCTCCTGGTGTTCGAAGATGTCACGGGCCGAGGGGCAAAGGGGCAGTGGAAATCCGGGGAGGGAGCGGACGGAGCAAAAGGGACAAGGACATGAATACCGCGCGACAACAGAGCGCGCCGCGACAACAGAGCGCGCCGCGACAACGGACCGCGCCGCGACAGCCGAAAAAAAGGCTTCGGGCTCATCATGGCGGGAATGGAACGCTGCCTGCCGTTCGCGGGAAGATGGACGAGTTGGACGGGTTGCTCCCAAGGGATTGGTTCCGGCTTCAAATGGAGGTCCTGAAGGACGCCCAAGCGGAGGTGGAAAGAGCCCGCAGGCACTACGAGGATCTCTACGATTTTGCGCCTGTCGGTTACATCAGCTTCGACGGGACGGGGCTCATCCGCGAGGTCAATCTCACCGCCGCGGGCCTGCTTGAACAGACACGGACGAACCTGCTCCGGACGCCATTCGCCGTTTTTATCGCCAGGGAGAGCGTGGCAACATTCATGACGCATCTGGGCCGGTGCAGGCGCGGGGAATCCAGGGTCGCTTCCGAAATTTTGCTCAAGCCGGGTTTCCGCAAGCTCGTCCCGGTCCAGATCCTGAGCAACCCGGTTGCCAGCGGCGCCGAGACGCTGTACCGCACCGTTTTTACCGATCTCACGGAACGCAAGCGAGGGGAAGAGGAACTCCGGAACGCCCACAAGGAACTCGAAAGACGTATCTACGAGAGGACGGTGGAGTTGCAACAGGCAAATGAGGAGCTTCAGACGGAAGTCAAAACCCGCAGGCGGCTCGAAGGGGAGATTCTGGAGATCAGCGACCGTGAGCAACGGAGGATGGGCCAGGATTTGCATGATGGGCTTTGCCAGCATCTGGCGGCCCTTTCGCTTATGGCGAAAGCGATTGCAACCAGGCTGAGGAAAGAAAAACAATCCGAAGCGGAGGAGATCGATCAAGTCTCGACCTTGCTCACGGACGCGGTGGGCCAGACACGCGCCCTCGCACGCGGCCTGCATCCCGTCGAGGTGGATTCCAACGGTTTGATGTCGGCGTTGCAGGAACTGGCGTCTTCGGTCAATGGCCCGATGGTCACGCGCTTTGAATGCTCGCGCCCGGTGGCGATCGAGGACAACGCCATAGCGCTAAACCTTTATCGGATCGCGCAGGAAGCGTTCGGCAACGCCGTGAAACATTCGCACGGCAAACGCGTCGACATCCAGCTCGCCTCCCGCCGGGGCGAGATCGTGTTGAGCGTGCGGGATGACGGCGCGGGCACTCCGCGCTCGCTCGCGACGAGCCAGGGGATGGGCCTTCACATCATGAATTATCGCGCGAGAATGATCGGCGCCTCCCTCAAGGTCGCGGCGCGAAGAAAGGGAGGGACTTGCGTGGCGTGTTCCATTCCAGCGCCGAAGCCATGAACTCGCCCACCTTCAATCCCGCGGACAGCAAGAAAAAGAAGACGCCGCTTCAGAATGGCGCAAGGCGGCGGATCCTCATCGTGGACGACCACCCGCTGTTTCGCCACGGCTTGTCGCAGTTGATCGACGCGCAGGAGGATCTGGTGACCTGTGGCGAAGCCGAGGACGCGCCGACCGCGCTCGAGACAATCCGCGCGCTCAAACCCGACCTCGTCATCGTGGATATCTCCCTCAAGGGAACCAATGGCGTCGAGTTGATGAAGTCGATCAAGGCGGAAAATCCCAAGCTCCCGGTTCTCATCGTCTCAATGCACGACGAGTCGCTCTACGCCTTGCGCGCCCTCCGGGCGGGCGCGAAGGGTTACGTGATGAAAAAGCAGCCGCTGGACGAGGTCATGGCCGCCGTGCGCAAGGTGCTCGAGGGACAGATCTATGTGAGCGGCTCGCTCGCGGACCAGCTCATCTACAAGGTGGTGCACGGAGCCGAAGGCGGCAAGAACGCCATGGAGAGCCTGACGGACCGCGAGATCGAGGTGTTGCAACTGGTCGGGCAGGGAAAAGGGACGCGGCAGATCGCGCAGGAACTCCGCCTCAGCGTCAAGACGATTGAAAGCCACCGGCTGCACATCAAGGAAAAGCTGAACCTGAAAACCGCTTCCGAGATGGTCCGGTTCGCCGTCGATTGGGTGAGCAACCAGGGAACCACCGCGTGATACAACCTCTTTACTTCTCTTCGATCGAGGGAGTGTCGATCCCCAGCGCGTCCGCCAGGTCCTGCAAGTGATCCTGCTCCTCGGCGATAATTTTCCGCAACGTCTCTCCCATTGCATATTCGCCCATCGCTTCGGCCTGCCGGATCCGCTGGCGATAATTGATGATGGTTTGCCTTTCGTTTTCAAGGTCGAAGCGGAGCATATCCTCGGCTTTGTCGGATAGCTTGACTGGCTTTGGCACGGTGATCGGCGTGCCGTTGAGGTAATCGACCTGTTTGGCGATCAGCAAGGCATGGCTCAGTTCTTGCGCGGCGTGAAGCTCCAACTCGCCCGCGATGTCCGTGAACGCGGCCCCCTTCAACGTCTGGCTGTAAACGGTATAGGCAATGATGGCCTGGTATTCGCGCGCCAAATCCTCATTGAGAAGTTTAATCATCCGGTCCCGGTCGATGCTGATTTCTTGTTTCATTTACTTTAGAAATCGTCGCTCTGCCGTGAGCCGGTCGTCTCGCGCACGCCCCCCGCCGGGCCGCGACCCGCGAAGGGGGGCTGAAAAAGCAGAGGTCAGCTCCTCCGCCTTTCAGCCGAGATCAAGCGACTTGACCAAACTGTCATTGATCTTCCCCGTAACCGAAAGGCCCTTGTCGTGCTGGTAATCGCGGATTGCCTGCCGGGCCATCGGCCCGATCACGCCATCGATCGGCCCCTGATAATAGCCTCTTCCCGCCAGGGCTCGTTCCACCTGGGCTTCCATTGACCCGCGGGATGAGGAATCGTCCACGACCCGGCCCGGATAGGCGTCCGGATAGTATCCGCCATAATACGGCGGGGGATAGGCGTAGGGATACGGGTAGCCATAGAGCCCGTAGTAACCGGGATAAAAACCAGCGCCGAAAAACACGCCGCCACGATAGTAGCCGTGCCCGTAATAACCGCCGTGGCCGTAGTAGCCATGCCCGGAATAACCGCCGTGGCCATCATGCGCGGACGCATTGCCCGCGAGCGCCAGACTGAAAACGGCGGCGAGACTCAATGAGAGTTTAACAATAGTTTTCATTCTAAAATCCTCGCTTTCGTTGATCGCCTTCCACGAAACCTTTGCGTAAAGATAGTTCCCGCCGGGCGATTTTCAACTGTTGGCCGGTTGTTTTTTAGAAATCCCCCAGTCACGATGCGCATTCGATCCCAGGTGATTTGCCGGCGGGCGCGGCTGCGCCGCATGCGAGTTTTGCGAAGCCGTTGCGCGGAGTGTGACAGTTATGATAAGCTTGGAACTTCTATTCTGCTGCCCACCCTACCCTCCTTGTGAAAACGCTCCGGATTTTTATTTCTTCTCCCGGCGACGTCGCGGCCGAACGCCTCCGGGCTTACGACGTCGTCGCGCGGTTGCAGGCGAAATTCCGCGCCCATCTAAAGCTGGAGCCGATCCTGTCCGAACATGACGCTTTGTGCGCGCCGGCTCAGGCCGCCGTCCTCCCTCCTTCGAAGGCGGACATTGTCATCTGGATTCTTTGGGCGCGGATCGGCATGCGATTGCCGCCGGGTTACAAGCGCCCGGACGGCCCGCTTCCCTCCGGCACGGAATGGGAGTTTGAGGATGCGGGGCCCGCTTATCAAAGCCGCGGCGTTCCCCAGCTCTACCTTTACCGCAAGAAAGCGGTTCCTTCCGGCGAAACGCTCAGCGCGCGGAAATTGGCTGAATGGCATCGGGAAAGGAAGGCTCTCGATGAATTATTGGAGACCTATTTTGAAGGGGGCGAAGGGGCTTTTTTCACCTTCGAGACCGACGAAGAGTTCGAAGCGATGCTGACACAGCGGCTCGAGAAGGCGATAGTCGATAAACTCGGCGAGGGATTCGACGCGCCGGCCGATGTTATATGGCCCCAGGACTCGCTAGGCTCGCCGTTCCGCGGACTGGCCCCTTTTCAAGCCGAGCATGCGCCCATTTTTTTTGGACGCAACCTGGCGGTCAGCGAAATCATCGCGAGGCTGCAAGCGCAAGCGGCGGGAGGCGGCGTTTTCCTCATGATTTTCGGCAAAAGCGGCGGCGGAAAATCGTCGCTGGCGCGCGCCGGGGTGCTGGCGGCCCTGCTCGAGCCCGGCACGCCCGCATTGGAGAAGCCGGTGTGCTGGCGGCGCGTCATCATGCAGCCGGAGGAGAGCCCGGCCGGTTTGATCGAGGGTCTGGTGGCGGGATTGCGCCGCGCATTGCCGGAGCTGGAGGGATGCGGTTACAACCCCGGCAAAATGACGGCGCACCTGCGCGCGGCTCCCGTCCATGCCATCCCGCTGCTCCAGGCCGCGCTGGAGCGGGCCGCGCAATCCGACGCGGCGGAAAATCCGGCGGCGGCCCCGCGCGCGGCGCGGCTGCTGCTATTCGTTGACCAGTTCGAGGAAATCTTCACTTCCGAGCGCTTTAACGCATCGGAGCGGGCGGCGTTTGTCGCCGCGCTCTCGGCGCTTAGCCGGAGCGGATTGGCGTGGGTTATCACGACGATGCGAAGCGACCTCTACGCGAGGTGCGCCGAAGTCCCGGAACTGATCTCGCTAAAAAGCCGGGGCGGCCATTACGACCTGATGCCGCCGAACGTTTCCGAGGTGGGCGAGATGGTCCGCTCTCCGGCGAAAGCCGCCGGCCTGCGTTTCGAAATGCACCCGGCGAGCGGCAGGATGCTCGACGACGCGCTTCACGAAGACGGCTGCAAACGCCCGGAGGCGCTTCCCATTTTTGAGTTCGTGCTCGACGAACTCTACAAGAAAAGGAGCGAGGACGGCGTCCTCACCTGGGAGGCTTATGGGAAAATCGGAGGGCTCGAGTACGCCATCGCCAGGCGAGGCGAGGAAACCCAGGACTCGCTTACTGCCGCCGGCAAAACAGTGCTTCGTCCCGTCCTGGAGGCGCTCGTCTCCTCCAACGGGATGGACATCCGCCGCCCGGCGCGTTTGAGCGATCTTCCCGCCGGCGCCGGCGAAGTCGTGGACGCCTTTACGGCAGCCGGTTTCTTCGTGACGCGCGCCGATGCCGCGAACGAGCCCGTTATTTCCCTCGCGCACGACGAACTCCTGACGAGCTGGCCGCGGCTGAAGGATCTGCTGGATCAAAACCGCGAATTCCTGCGAATAAAGGAGAGAATCGCGGAAGCGGCGGCGCGATGGCGCGACGGGAAGCGCGCGGAAGCCTTGCTGCTTGCGCAGGGAGCGCGGCTGGCCGAGGCGGCTGACGCTTTGCGGGAACGGCGCGCCGATCTCAACCCGAGGGAAGCGGAGTTTGTCCAGATGTCGCTCGAGGCGGCGGAGCGCAAGCGCGTGAACACGGAACGCCTCCACGCGATTCTGGCCGCCGGCGGCGTCGCGCTTGCCGCGCTGCTCTTTGGCGCGATCGCGTTCTGGCAGCATCTGGCCGCCACCCAGGCGCGGCGGGACGCCGAGGCTGCGCGGCAGGCGGCTCTCGATTCAGCCGGCAACGCAAAATTCTCCTCGGAAAGAGAGAGGCAGCTTCGGCGGGAGACGGACAAACTCATTGATTTCCTGGTGGTCGATTTGCCGGCAAGGCTCGAGCCGCTGGGACAAGTGGGCCTGCTCGATGACGTGCTCGGCAAAGTCGCCGATTTCCGCAAAAGGACTCCGGCCGCCCTGCCCGCCGGGACGGCTCTCCGGCGGCAGTTCGCGTTGTTCAGCGACCAGGGGGACATCCTGGCGACCCGGGGCCATTTGCAGGAAGCGCTGGCGGTTTTCGAGAAGTGTCTGGCGATAGCGAATAAAATGGCCGCGCAGGATCCGCACGGCGCGGAGCCGCGGAGCGCTCTCTTCGCGGCGTGCGAGAAGATGGGAGACGCCCTGAAATCGCAAGGCAAAATCCCCGATGCGATGGACGCGTATCGGCAGGGAATGGCGATAGCAAAAAAATCCGCGGAGACAGACGAGAAAAGTCCCTCCTGGCAGGCCGCGCTTTGGGAGAGCTCCAATAACATGGGCGACATCCAGAGTTCGCAAGGGAACCTGGACGAGGCCCTCACTTCCTATCGGCGCGGGCTGGACGTGGCAGGAGGGCTCGCCCGGCAGGATCCCGGCAAAGCAGCATGGCAAAGCGCGCTTTCCATCAGCCACGACAACGTAGCGGACATCCTCAATTCACAAGGAAATCTGGACGATGCGCTGAAGGAATCGACGCAGGGACTGGAGATCGCAAAGAGCCTCGCCGAGCGCTACCCGGGCAACACGGTATTGCAGCGCGAGCTTTCCGCCAGCTATGACACGAGCGGCGACATCCTGGCCTCGCGCCGCAAGCCGGAGGACGCGCTGAAAGCGTACCAGCAGGGCCTCTCCATCCGCCAGCAACTGGCGGGCGGGGACGCGGCAAACGCGATCTGGCAGCACGATCTTTCCATCAGTCACGAGAAGGTTGGGGACGTGCTAAGTTCGCAAGACAAACTGGCGGAGGCCTTGCAGGAGTATGACCAGAGCCTCTCCATCCGCGAAAAACTGGCCGCGCTGGACGCGAGCAACGCCGTCTGGCAGAGCGACCTGGCCATCGCCTACTACAAGGCAGGCAGCACAGCCGCCCACATGAAGAATGCCACCAACATCCCCGAAGCGCGCGCCATGGTGGAAAAAGGTTACGAGTCCCTGGTGAACCTCAACCAAAAATCTCTTCTTACGAACAAGGAACAAGGGTGGATCAAGGTGCTCGAAGCCGAGGTGGCAAGGTTGGCCGGCGGGAAATGATCTAATCCAGGCTCCGGACGAGGTCGTCGCACGTCTTCGCTTCCTGGATGAGCTTGTTCAACCGGTCGAGATGGCCGTCCTCGAACGCGTGTGTCAGGGCCACGCGTTTTGACGCGCCGTTATCATCGAAAACCACCTCGTCCCACTGGATGGAGGAAATCCGCCGGTTGAACCGCGCCACCGCGCGGCCGCGGAAAAAGGCGCGGGTCGTCGTCGGCGGTTGAAAGATGGCGTTCTTGATTTCCTGCTCGCTCACGAGCCGGCGCATCCTCCCCTCGCGAAGCAGTTCGTAATAGAGCCCCTGTTCCAGCGAGATATTATGGTATTCCAAGTCGATGGACTGAAGCCACGGGTCGGACCAGTCCAGGTTTTCACTTTCGCGAAAAGTGTTTAACAAGTACTTTTTCGCCACCCAGTCGACGCGGTCCTGGCAGCGCGTCACATCCTGCGCGAGGTCGTCCAGAACGCTTTCCCATTCGGCGAGCAGCCACTTCGTTTCGTCGTCGTGCGCGCAATATTTGCGCGCCTCGGCGAGATAAAGCCGCTGCACCTCGATCGCGGAAATCTTCCGCCCGTCCTGCAGTTCGATGATCCACGAATAGGTCTGGTCGCGGCTTATCGCCTTGGCGGATTCCACCGGATGCGCAAGCTCGAGTTGCGGCGCCTTTCCCTGCTCGATGAGATCCAGCGCCAGCGCGGTCGTTCCAATCTTGAGAGCCGTGGCGAACTCGCTCATGTTGGAATCCCCGGTGATGACGTGAAAGCGCCGGTACCGGGACGCATCCGCATGCGGCTCGTCGCGGGTGTTGACCAGCGGCCTGCGGTTCATGGTGTCGATGCTCACGAGAACGCTCAAGAAATCGGAACGCTGGGCGATCTGAAAGATCCCGGGCTGCTCGGAAGCGCCTTCGCCTTCGATGCCCAGCTTGCCAGCCCCGGCAAAGACCTGGCGCGTTACCAGGAAGGGGACGATGCCCGAGACGATGCGGTCCCACGGGACGTCGCGCCGCATGAGGTAATTGTCATGGCAACCGTAGCTGTGGCCGACGAAATCGGTGTTGTTCTTGTAGAGCCGCACCTCGCGGCCCAGTGGAGCGAGCTTCGCATTGCGGCGGCGCGCGCATTCTCCCAGGATTCTTTCACCCGCCTTGTCCTGCGAGACGATCTCCAGCAGCGTGGTGCATTCCGGCGTGGAATACTCCGGGTGGGCGTGGTCGTTGTAGAAGCGGGCGCCGTTGCTCAGGACAAGGTCGCTTTTTATCTCCTCGAAAGTGAGGGGGCGGTTCTTGTCGATCTCGTAATACGCCGACTCGTCGGTGTCCTGCATCAACTCGGTGGCGCGGAAACCGCGTGCGTCGCAATGGGGGTCCTCGAGGTGATAATCCCACTTCATCAACGCGCCCTGCTCGGTGTAATGGCGGACGATCTCGATCGATTCCTGAACCACGTCGACCGAGTCGGTTCCATCCACGGTTATCCCGTATTCGGTTTCAATTCCGAAGACGCGCTTCATGTCACCGTGCTAAATCACGCGGCCAGCCGCGGGAATCTTCGGCCCGGGACGGATGGGAGAGACCTTTACTACGTTTTCCGAATCGTAATCGATGAGTTTCAGCCAATCCTCCGTGATGTCCGTCGGCGGGAAAATATCGTTCTCGGCATACTCGGCCTCGAGGGAAAGCCGGATGTCGCTCTCGCTGATTCCCTCTTCCTGCGACGTGGCGATGGCGCGTTTGATGGCAAACCCCTTTGCGCGTTCGACGACCGACGCGATCAAGGCGCCGCTCACCAGGTCGCCCCTGTAGAGGATGTCCTTGCGCCCGCTTCGCAGCAGCACTTCGAGGAAGCGGTTTTCGTCCCGGCGCGAAAACTGGAGGTCGATCGCCTTGCTCACAAGGAGGTCGATGGCTTCGGGGACGCCTCCGCTGTCCCGCACGAGCGCGGGCTCGTACGGCAGATCCTTGGAGAGGTAAATCTTATAAATCTCGCGAGCCGCGTCCTTGTCGGGACGGTTCACCTTGATCTTCCGGTCGATGCGTCCGGGACGCAGAATCGCCGGGTCGATGAGATCCGCGCGATTGGACGCGAGGATGATGACCACCTCGTTGAGCGAATCGATGCCGTCCATCTCGGTGCAGAACATCGGCACGAGCGTCGAAAGGATGTTGGAATACCGCGAGGCGCGCCGCGTGCCAAGGATGCTTTCCGCCTCGTCGATAAAGAGAAAGGGCATGTAGCCTTCCTTCCGTTTCTCGCGCGCGGTGGCGAAAATCTCCCGCACCATCCGCTCGGATTCGCCCACCCACATATTGAGGATTTCCGGCCCCTTGATGTGCATGAAATATTCGGTCATCTCTTCGCCGGTCTCTTCCTTCAGCTTGGCGGTGAGATTATACGCCGTCGCCTTTCCGATGAGCGTCTTGCCGCAGCCCGGGGGCCCGTGGAGCAGGAACCCTTTCGGGGTGGCATGCTGAAAACGGGCGAAGAGATCGGGGTGCAGCAACGGCAGTTCGATGGCATCCTGGATGGCTCGGAGAGCCTCCTGCTGGCCGCCGACCTTCTCCCACGGAAGCTCCGGCACGGTGTCCAGAAAATGCTCCTCGGTGTGCGCCCGGGCGAGCACCTCGATGGCCACGCGGAAATTCGAATCGACGCGCACCTCGTCGCCGACTTTCAAATGCCCCTTCAGCAGGTCGCCGCTTCGCTGGAGGACGATGGATTGGAGCCCGTGCTCCCCTCCGACGCGGAGACGGTCCGGGCCGATGACCTCGGTGATCTTCACGACAGGGCCGCCGGTGTCGTAACCGAGATCGCCCACGATGACGTAAGCCTCGTTGACCAAAACGCGCGTGCCCTTCTTGAGCTTCGAAAGATGGATCCTCGGATCGATGTTGCAGTAGTAGTCCGAACCGCCCACGACGATCTGGGCCGTCTCCTTCGCCGGGCTGCCCAGGAAAGTGCCGATCCGGTTCGCCGGCGAGGTGACCTTCTTGATGATCTGCTCCATCTTCTCGAGCGTTTGCCGGGCCTCGGAAATCGTCTCCTCCTGCTCCGCGATGCTCGACCGAAGTTCAACCAGCGCGCGCCGCAACGGTTCGTCGTCCTTCAGCGAAGCAAGGATGCGATCCAGCCGTTCGGAACTGGAAAGGGCGTCATCAGCAACGTTTTCGAATGGTGAGTCTTCCTGCATGTAAAATCTCCGCTAGCGGCCTCAGCGACCTGAACGACTATACCCCGCCGCTCGCCGAGTCGCAAATGGTGCGCGAAAAATGACGAAAGTCCGAGGGCGGCCTCTTGGAATTCGGGCTTCGCCCTTTCCTCATCCTATGGTTTGTTAATCCACACGTGATCCGCTGGTTTTTCACCGCTTCATTGCCGGTTATTCTGTTCGGCGTTTCCGTCTGGATCGCTTCTCTGGTTCTTTCCTTCGTCCAATGGCGCAGGCGCGGCGGCGGCTGGATCCTGCTCGGCATCGAGAGCCTCCGCATGCTGGCCGTCACTCTCCTTTGCGCCGCCCTTTTCACACCCGAAGCCGTGCGTGAAATCCCGCACGCGGAAGCGCCGCGGGTCGTGATCCTCTCGGACGCATCCGGCAGCATGAAGACGCAGGACGTGACGCTGGATGATAAAACGGTTGTGACGCGCGCCGCGTGGCTACGGCGCGTTCAGGATGCCCGATTTTGGAAGCCGCTGGAAGCCATTGGCAAGGTGGTGACGGAGGATTTCTCGCAACCGCGTCCCGCCCCTCCAAAGGGGCCCGCCCCGGAAGACGGCACCGACATCGACGCGGCGCTGGAAAAGGTTCTCCAACGCGATGAAAACCTGAAGGCCGTCCTGCTGCTTTCCGACGGCGGCTGGAACATGGGCGTTTCGCCCGTAACGGCGGCGATGAAGTTCCGCGCCCGCAACGTGCCGATTTACACCGTCGGAATCGGAAGCGAAACTCCCCTCCCCGATCTCGTCCTCGAACACGTGCCGACTCCGGCGTACGGCCTGCTCGGCGAGCAGATCTCGATCCCATTTAAAATCCGCAGTTCGCTTCCGCGCGAGGTGAAAAGCACCGTTTCCCTCTACACGCCCGATGGCGTCGCCGCCGGCAAGCAGGTCACCATTCCCGCTTTCGGCGAGGTGCAGGATTCGCTCGTCTGGTCGCCCGCGGAGGCCGACGCGTACGACCTGAGCCTTAAACTCCCCGTCGAGCCGGATGAAGCGCTTGCCGGCAATAACGAGCAGACATTCCGCATCTCGATTCGCACGGAAACCCTCCAGGTGCTCGTGGTCGATTCCGTGCCGCGCTGGGAATACCGCTACCTGCGCAACGCCCTGGCGCGCGACCCCGGCGTGAACGTCGAATGCCTGCTGCTCGGCCCCGGCATGGCGCCGGGAAGCGGGCGCGATTACATCCCGGCCTTCCCGTCGAGCAAGGAGCTTCTTTCGAAGTTCGACGTGGTATTCCTTGGCGACATCGGCCTGGGCAGCGGCGAACTCACGAGCCGGGATCTCGAGCTTCTCAGAGGTCTCGTCGAACAGCAGGGAAGCGGCCTGGTCCTCGTCCCGGGGCTTCAAGGGCGCGAACTGACCCTGGCATCCAGCCCGATAGGCGATCTGCTCCCGGTCGATTTCGATGAAAGCAAGCCGCACGGGGATGGCGGCCCGATCGAGTCCCACTTCGTCCTCACCAGCGCGGGAAGCGCCCATCTTCTCACCATGCTTGCCCCGGACGAAGTGACCAACGCGGCCTTATGGAAAAATCTTCCGGGCTTTTACTGGTCCGCCGCGGTAAAAAAAAGCCGGCCGGGATCCGAAGTCCTCGCGGTGCACTCCTCGCTCCGCGTCGAATCGGGCCGGGAGCCACTCCTTGTTACCCGGCCTTACGGAAACGGCAAGGTGCTGTATATGGGGACCGATGGCGCCTGGCGCTGGCGCCGGGGTGTCGAGGACAAATACCATTACCGCTTTTGGGGGCAGGTCGTCCGCTGGATGGCCCACCAGCGCCACCTCGCCCAGGGCGAACGCATCCGGTTGAGCTTCAGCCCGGAGGATCCGCGCACCGGTGACACCGTTTTCCTGCTCGCGACCGTCTTCGACGCGAGCGGATTTCCCATTGAAAAAGGGAGCGTCGCCGCCCGCATCCGGGCGCCCTCCGGAGCGACCGAACGCGTCGAATTCGTGCCGTCGCCGGGCGGCTGGGGGGGTTTCAAAGGCAGCTTCGAGCCCCGCGAGGGCGGCAATTACAAGATCAACGTCATCAATGAGAGCGGCGGCCAGCAGCTTGACACCCAGATACTCGTGTCGCACCCCGTTCTCGAAAAAATCGGCGATCCCGCGAATCTCTCGATCATGAGGGAGCTTGCCGAGATCACCCTCGGGGTCTCTGGGGGGACGCGCGACCTCGACAGCATCGTCCGCCAGATTTCTCTCCTGCCGGAACCGAAGCCGATGGAAAAGCGGTGGCGTCTTTGGAGCGAATGGTGGACCGGGGCGGCTGTCGTGTTCCTGCTTGCGGCGTATTGGACCGCCCGCAAGGTCGCGGGGATGATTTAGCGCGAGGAACGAGGCTTATTTCCTCGGAGCGTGAACACCGCGATACCGGAGGAGATGAGAAAGGCACGATGCTAGCAACTCGCCCTTTGCCGCCAGAAACCGCGTGATCGTGACCGATGGTGACCGCATAAAGTATTGTTCCTTGCATGTCTTTGCGCTATCGTGCTGGGAACGCTTTTCCAAATGAAAAAGGCAATTAAGCTAGGCAAATACGTCGTGGCCGATCCGCGCATCTGCCACGGCAAGCCGACTTACAAAGGCTCGCGCGTCATGGTGTGGCAAGTCTTGGAGGCGCTCGAAGACGGCGAAACGTGGGAGGAAATCATGAACGCGTGGCGGGGTGCGGTGACGCGGGAAGCGATTGCGGAGACGATCCGCCTTGCGCGAACCGCGATGCTCTCGCCAAGCGGGAAGGTGCGCCGTTCCGCCAACAGCGAAGCAGCGGCGGCATAGTCCACCGTCAATGATTGTTCTGGATGAAAACATCCGCGATGCCCACGCTGACCTATTGCGTAAATTCGGAATCGCCAACCGGAAGATCGGCACGGATCTTACGGCAAAAGGCACGAGCGACGCGGACATTATCCCGCTTCTGCATCGGCTGAAGCAGCCTACTTTGTTCACACAAAAGGAAAGATAGAAAGGAAAGATAGGGGTCAGCGCTGAATGGCGCTTAGTTAAGGCTGGTTTGGGATTGTTTGTCGGGGCGATTTCGGTGGCCTTCAATCCGCATTTTGTGGCGGGGTTTGGTGAGGAGGTGGTAATTTTTAGGCCGT
>Ga0302324_100001517_pt1 | contig 56220 bp, 62 predicted proteins | sample Palsa_T0_1_FD_201949 | JGI IMG/M metagenome (GOLD analysis project Ga0302324, IMG submission 201949) | Peat permafrost microbial communities from Stordalen Mire near Abisko, Sweden - Palsa_T0_1 | ecosystem: Environmental > Terrestrial > Soil > Palsa > Peat permafrost | place: Sweden: Abisko...
GCCATCCTGGCTTCGCGAATTTGTTCGAGCCCCCGCCGAGACAACGGAGCCGCCACCGCTCAACGGCGCGATTTGTTGTCGTACTGCGACTTCTACGATGGGAGAGCGGCGCGTAGGCTTCAGCTCCCGAGGGGGTGCGATGCTTTTTAGGGTCCCAGGTAGGGGCGAGAAGTTTCCGGGGTCGAGTTGGAATTACGCGGCGCGCGTGTGCATCGTGATTGGGTTGCCGTTTGCGGTTCTTGCGCTCGCGATTCCGTGGTACGGGCTTGTGCAAAATCTGTTGCGTGTGGGATGTCTTGCGGTGGCCCTGCTGGCGTGTCTAGGGGCGCGGTATTGCGTTGGGCGAGAAAATGATTTTATTTCGGTGCCGTTGTCCGAAGACTATCAAGCGAGCTGAATATTTGATAAACATGTGGCGGCTTGTGTCGAGGATACGAGGTGCCTGAGTGACGGATGCCGATTTCACGCCTGGCGGGTTCGTGTTAAATATGGTCGCCGTGACGATCAGTCTCATTTTGGGGTACGCAATCGCGCATATCAAATCGCCGTTGGGCCTTTCGACGATAGTCTTGCTCGTGATTGTTCTTAGCGCTTTAGGGTTGTTCAAGTATCGCGCGGCATCGAGGCACGTGAAAGGGAAATGGCTTCTGTACACGCTGATAATGTGCGCGGTTCTCTGGGTGGTCTACGTATGGCACCCGCTGCATTACACGTTACCGGTCGCCATGCCCGGAATCGGCGAGTGGCGCGAGTTTTCGATCGCTGTCGTGATATGTCTGTTTCCATTTTTCACGCCTCGCGTTGAAGCGCAGAGAGCGACACAGTGGAAAGAGTGACCGTCTCGCTGAAGGCGTCTCGCTGTCGCGGGATCGGTCTATGAAGAAACCGGCACTCCGGAAGGGATAAACGATGAAAAAAGAGTGGCAGGGTTGGATGAATCATGAGATTTTGCGGGCGCTCTCGAAGATTATTTCCCAGGAGCTTAAGGATCCGCGGACGGGATTTATGACCGTGACGCGGTGTGAAGTGACGCAGGATTTGCATACGTGCAACGTGATGCGGTTTCGCTCAGCGTTTGCGAACAGGATCTATGGGATTAAGTGAGTGGTCGAGGGTGGGACGCGGTATTGCGTGGCGCGAGAAAATGGATTTTTTCGGTGCCGTTGACCGAAGACTATCGAAGCGACCTGAATATTATTTGATGAATGTCTGTGGTTGATCGAGTGGTTCGGCCGAAAATCAATGGGCGCTATTTTGGGTACGCTGTGGCGCTGTTGTTGCTGCTTGTGGCTCGGACGTCTCTTGGGACGATCGGACTCTTTGTTGCAGTCATATTTGGTTGCGAATGTCTGATGGTGGGTTTGCGGTTTGTTGACATGCGGTTCGAGCCTAGCCCGGGGCGTCTTGCTTTTCGGAAACTGTCGATCATTGGATTGAGTTTTCTTTTTGCGTCCGGCATTTCTGTTGTTGGATTGCTTGGCGGGTGGCAATTCTCCGGTCTGCTTGGGGTTTGGTTTGCACTCGTTGTGGTTGGGCTTTTTACGGCGGCGTATACGCCGAATGCGCTCTTTGGCGGTAGCACGCCAGGTGAGGACGCGGCTTTGATGCGGCCGCCGACGCCGGATTCGGTTAATCCGTATGAGTTTCTTATGCTGCCGTCGTGGCGCTACGATCCAGTTGCCGACGAGCGTAAGCGAATAGCCGATGAAAATGCGATCGCGCTTATGAAATTCAAGCGCTGGGCATTTGTTGGAGTCGTGGTGGGTTACGGTTTGTATTTTATTCATGGCCGTAATCCGGCTTATCTTACGGGACTCGGGTTTTATGGTTTCGTTGCTGAGGGTGTCGGTGTTGCGTTTCTGTTTGCTTGGCGTTTTCTGAAAAATAGGCGGCGGCAGACGGTTGTGGATGCGTCCACGGTTGGGGGTCTATGAAAAAAGAGCGGCAGGGGCGGATGAATCATGAGATTTTGCGGGCGCTCTCGAAGATTATTTCCCAGGAGCTTAAGGATCCGCGGATGGGATTTACGACCGTGACGCGGTGTGAAGTGACGCAGGATTTGCATACGTGTAAGGTGTTTGTTTCCATTATTGGGGATCGGCATGTGGCACGGCAGACGATGGATGCGCTCAAGAGTGCGACCGGGTTCATTCGGGGGGAATTGGGAGCGGCAGTTGCGTTGCGGCATACCCCGGAGCTGGTGTTTGTTGAGGACCGGACGACGGAACGGGCGATCGATTTGTTGAAGACCCTTGAGAAAGCACAGGTAGTGGATGAGTAAGGTCATGACGGCCGTCGCGACGACCGAGGAAGTTGTCGCCGAACTGCGAGCGCGTTCGTCGTTCATGTTCGCTTCGCATGTGAAGCCGGACGGCGATACGCTGGGCGCGGGTCTGGCGCTCGGTCTTGCCCTCAAGAGTCTGGGCAAGCGGGTCGGTTATTTTCAGCAGGACCCGGTGCCGCGGAATTTGCGGTTTTTGCCGGATGCGGAATTCGTGGCGCGCGCGGTGCCGGCCGACTTGCCGGCGGACACGCTGTGGGTGTTCTGCGATATGAGCGACTACTCGCGGGCGGGTGAATTTCTGCCGCCGATGACGCGCGAGAACATGCTCAACATCGATCATCATTTGGGAAACTCGAATTTCGGCAAGCTCAACTACGTGCTTGAAAAAGAGGCTTCGACCGGAACGTGCGTCATGCGGCTGCTGCGTGCGATGAATATTACCGTTACGAAAGAAATCGCCACGAATATCCTCACGACGATCATGACGGATACGGGCGCGTTCATGCACACGAATACCACGCCTGATGTCTTGCGTATGTCGGCCGAATTGATGGAGGCGGGCGCTGATAAGCCGCTCGTCACGGAAGAGATTTTTGCGAATAAGCGCTTTGCGGCAACCAAGTTGCTCGGCATGGCGCTCGAGCGGGCGAAAGTTGAAGACGACGGCCGCTACTGCTGGACGTTTGTCGATGAGGCGATGCTTGCCCAATGCGGCGCCGACGGCGAAGATACCGAAGAGATCGTGCAGCACTTGCGCGCGGTTGAGGGCGTCGAAGCCGCCGCGCTGTTTAAGTCGTATGACGGTGCAGTCCGTGTGAGTTTGCGCTCGAGCGGCAAGATCAACGTGCAGCTTGCGGCGGCGTCGCTCGGTGGGGGCGGCCACTTCATGGCATCGGGACTGACGTACGAAGGCGACTTGCAAGCGGCGATCGCGGGCGTGCATGCAGCGCTCAAAGCCCAAGGTCTGTAGCGAAAGCGCCCAGCGGCGTCGTGCTCGGGTTCGTCAACCTTTTTAAGCCGGCGGGCCCGACGTCGACGCAGTTCGGCGCGCGGCTGCGCCGGCTCTATCCGACGGCGGACGGAACGAAACTCGCCGTTGGTCATATCGGAACACTCGATCCGCAAGCATCGGGCGTGTTACCCATTGCGCTCGGCAAGGCGACGCGGCTCATACCACTCATTGCCGACCGGCGTAAGTCGTATGTGTGTACGCTCGTACTGGGGCGGGCGACGACGACCGGCGATGCAACGGGCGAAACACTATCGGAGCGGCCTTTACCGGACGGCGATCTGGACGAACGCCTAGAGGATGTTGCGGCGTCGTTCATCGGGCCGATCGAACAAGTACCGCCAATGTACTCCGCCGTCCACCATCAAGGAAAAAGACTGTACGAACTCGCTCGCGCGGGGCAGACTGTGGCGCGTGCGAAGCGGCCGGTCACTATTTACGTTCTTTCGATTCTTGGCCGCGACGGGAACGTCGTTCGCTTACGCATCGCGTGCAGCGAAGGGACGTATGTCCGAACGCTGTGCGAAGATATTGCAGCCGCATGCGGCACGGTCGGACACATGGGCGCACTGTTGCGCGAGGCGTCGGGGCCGTTCGTTCTTTACGAGAGCCACACGCTCGAAGAAGTGATGGCCGATCCGACGGGTGCGCTGGTTCCGCCGGAGCGCGTCATTCCGCTGCCGACCATCGTGCTCGATCCGCGCAAGGCGACCGACTTTCGCGCCGGACGGATGGTTGCGATGCAGGAGCCGCTCGGCGATAAGCACGTGTTCGTCCGCGACTCCTCGCGGTCGCTTGTCGGTATCGGCGAGACGGTTGGTGCACTGCTTGCGCCGCGCAAGGTGTTCTTGTGAAGGTCCATCATGCGTTGCCCGACGGGCAAGCATATCGCGCGCTGCGCGCGCACCATCCGTTGGTTCTTGCCATCGGGTTTTTCGACGGCTTTCATCGCGGCCACCGCGCGATCGTCCAAGAAGTGTTGCGGCTGCGTTCACCCGGCGAACGTTCGGGAGTGCTCACGTTTCGCGAACATCCCACCGCGTTTCTGCGGCCGGGTGACGCGCCGCCGTTGATTACAACGCTCGAAGAGCGGCTCAACTTGATCGCGGGCGCCGGCATCGACGAAGCGTTTGTCCTGACGTTTGACGCATCGATTGCGTCGCTCGGCCCGGACGCGTTTCTGGACGGAACACTTGCCGGTACGATCGGCGCGCGCGCGATGGTCGTCGGTGAAAATTTCCGCTTCGGCGCAAAGCGGGCAGGTGACGTGGCGTATGCGCAAGCGCATCTGGCGTCGCGCGGTCTGAGTTGTGTCGGCGTGCCGAACAGCGTCGACGAAGGCGAACGCATATCGAGTACGCGCATTCGGCGTGCAATCACCGAAGGCGATTTGGCGACGGCCGACCGTCTGCTGGGCGCGTCGTTCACTATTCGCGGCCGCGTCGAGTTGGGCTTCGGCCGCGGTCACGATCTCGGTTTCCCTACCGCCAATATCGCCGTTGCGCGGGAGAAGATGCTGCCGCCGGACGGCGTGTACGGCATCCTCGGGCGCTACGAAGGACGCGACTACCGGGGGCTGGTCTCGATCGGGACGAATCCCACGTTCGACGGACGCAGCCGAACCGTCGAAGCGTGGTTTCTCGACTTCAACGGCTCGATCTACGGCGAGGAAGTGGCACTGCGCGACTTCCGTTTCGTGCGGGCTCAGCAACGCTTCGAGACGATAGATGCGTTACGGGAACAGATGCGAACCGATGCTGCGACCGTCCGGTTTCCGACCTTCACCTAGGAGAATCATGAAACGCCTCGTCTACCCGGTTATCGCCGCGCTTGCAATGCTTGTGCCGACCGCTGCCCTCGCGATTGCGAAGGCCGGTCAGCCGGCACCCGTGATGGCACTATCGACATCCACCGGCAAACCGTTCACGCTTGCATCGCTCAAGGGCAAAGCGGTGTACTTGAATTTCTTTGCAAGCTGGTGTGGCCCGTGTAACTCCGAGGCGCCATCGATCGGCAAATTAAGCACGAAGTACAAGGCCAAGGGTCTCACGGTCGTCGGTGTCAACGAACTCGAGAGTGGAAAGCAAGCCGACGAGTTTCTGAAGAAATATCATCTGCCGTACGGTGCCGTGCTCGATTCCGATGGGAAAACGGGTCGCGACTTCGGTGCGATCGGGCTGCCGATGCACGTCTTCATCGACCGAAACGGCGTGGTAAAAACGTCGCGTTTAGGCGAGATGAGCCCGCAAGAGATCGAAACAGCCATCAAGGAGATTCTCTAAGACGGCCGCGCAGTTTCCGCACGAATCGGCAGCCGACGGCCGCTTCGTGCGCCAGGGTGACGCGTTTCGGGGCTGGGTTGCCGCCGATGGGCACACCGGATTTCCGGCGGTGGCGGGCCGATATCATCTGTACGTGTCGCTTGCGTGCCCGTGGGCACATCGAACGATCATCGTGCGCAAGATCATGGGTCTTGATGCCGCGATCGGCATGACCGTTGTCGATCCGATCCGCGATGAGCGCGGTTGGCGTTTCGGTGAAGGCCCCGGCTTTTCGCCCGATCCGGTTAACGGTTTTGCGTTTCTGAGCGAAGCATATATTGCGACCGAGCCCGGCTATGCGGAGCGCGTTACCGTGCCGGTGCTGTGGGATACGCAGACGCGGCGTATCGTCAGTAACTCGGACGACGACATCATGCGCATGTTCGAAACGGAGTTTTCGGTGTTCGCGCGCGATCCGATGGATTTATATCCGATGGAGCATCGCGCCGAAATCGATGCACTCAATACGGGAATCTACGAAGCCGTAAACGACGGCGTGTATCGTGCCGGCTTTGCCACCCGTCAGCATGCCTACGAACATGCGGCCCGTCGTGTCTTTGTGACGCTTGACGACCTTGAGACGCGGCTCGCGACACGGCGCTATCTTTTCGGGAGTGTGCCGGTTGAAACCGATTGGCGACTGTTCGTGACACTGATACGCTTTGATGCCGTGTACTATGGGCACTTCAAGTGCAATCTACGCCGAATCGCCGACTACCCGAATCTTTTCGGCTACTTGCGCGACCTCTACCAGTTTCGCGGCGTCGCGGAAACGGTCGATTTCGATCACATAAAGCGGCACTACTACATGACCCACGACGAGATCAACCCGACCCGCATCGTCCCGATCGGCCCGCTCCAAGATCTCCTCGCCCCGCACGACCGCGAGCGCTGACGCGACTTACGGTTGCAGTTGGGCGCAGAGATCGATGGCGGCTTTTGAATCGAGCCGCGTCGCTTCGTAGTTGCCGGTGGCAAAATCTTTGAGGGCGCTCTTATAGCGGGCCTGCGCTTGCGCGAGGTGCGGCGATTTGCGTGCGGCGCAATCCATGAGCTGCCCGCGCGTTAGCGCAAGAAAGGCGTCGGCGTCGATTGCGGCCGCATTCGCACCGTAGAGCGCTTGTGAACTGATACTCGGCATGAGCGTGACCGATTCCGGCACCGGTAACGGTGATGGAACGGCGTACATGCCCGCGGTGGAAAGGGCGCTAAGCGCGCTGACGTTCGCGCCGCTAAAGTCGCCCCGGCGATATTGTTCGAGTGCCTTTGTGTACGAAAACGACGCGGTTTGCGCGGCAGCCGGGTTGGTGAGCTGGGCGCGGCTGATTGCCAGCATCGCGTCGAACATCAGCGAACTTGTTTGATTCGTCACTGGTGGAGGCTTTGGCAGAAGGAGCGGCGGGACAACCGCCGGCGGCGGGTGCGACGTTTGCGCTAATGCCGGCAGCGTATCGAAGAGCGCGACGACGGCAACCAAACAAAAAAAGCGTTTCATGCAGCTGCCACCGTAATCTCGCGGCCGTTATAGTCAACGCTTGCCGTTTGCCCGTCGCCGATGTCGCCGCGTAACAGGGCACCCGACAGCGGGGTCGTGACGTGCCGCGCGATCGAACGTGCAACATAGCGTGCGCCGCTGCCCGTTGCCATACTCTCCTTTGCCAAGTATTTACGTGCTTCGGCGGTCAGTACAAGCGTGACGGAACGCGCGCCGAGGCGCTGGGTCAAGTCGGTCAATTGCAGTTCCACGATCTTCTCGATCTCCGGCAAGCCGAGTTCGGCAAACACGACGACGTCATCGATTCGGTCGAGTAATTCAGAGCGTAAATTGCCTTCGACTTCATCGCGTTCAAGATTACTTGTCAGCACAATGAGCGCGTGGCGGAAATCGATCGTACGCCCCTTCGCGTCCGTCACGCGACCGTCGTCTAATATCTGTAACAGGATAGCGGCTACATCCGGATGCGCTTTTTCGATTTCATCGAACAGCACCACCGAATACGGCCGGCGCCTAACTGCTTCGGTCAGTTGACCGGGCTCATCGTGTCCCGCGTAGCCGGGCGGCGCGCCAAGCAGGCGCGAAATCGTGTGCTGTTCGGTGTATTCGGAAAGGTCCAGGCGAATTAAGGCGTCATCGGTTCCGAACAGCGCATGCGCCAGCGCGCGTGCGAGTTCGGTCTTGCCGACGCCGCTCGGGCCGATGAACAGAAAACCGCCGACCGGCTTACGCGGATCCTTCAAGCCGGCCCGCGCGCGCCGAATCGCCTCGGCGACCAATTGGACGGCCGCACTTTGGCCGACGACGCGTCGTTCGAGCTCCGATTCGAGCGCGAGCAATCCCGCGCGCTGTGCGTCGGTAAGACGTCCCTGAGGAATTCCCGTCCAACGCGAAACGACGGCAGCGATGCGCTCGGCGTCGACGCGCGATGCACCCTGCATCGACGCGGTTGCAGCGGCTTCGTCAACGACGTCGATCGCCTTGTCCGGTAAGAAGCGATCGGCGATGTAGCGGGCCGAGAGCGTTGCGGCGGCTTCAATCGCGTCGTCACCGATCGTGACGCCATGATGCATCGCGTACTTCTCGCGCAAACCGCGCAGGATTTCGATCGTTTGGTCGATCGTGGGTTCCGCGACCATGACCGGCTGAAACCGGCGCTCAAGTGCGGCGTCCGATTCGATGTGTTTGCGAAACTCGTCGATCGTTGTCGCCCCGATGCACTGGAGCTCGCCGCGCGCGAGTTCGGGCTTGATCATCGACGAGAGGTCAAGCGAACCTTCGGCGGCGCCGGCACCGACGAGTGTGTGCAACTCGTCGATAAACAGGATGACGTCGCGCGCCGCACGCTTGACCTCGTCCAGAATTTTCTTCACCCGGCCCTCGAATTCGCCGCGATATTTCGTTCCGGCAACGAGCGGCCCGAGCGACAGCGCGAGAACACGCTTTTCGCGTAATACCGCCGGCACGTCGCCTGCGGCAATCCGTTGGGCTAAACCCTCGACGATCGCCGTTTTCCCAACGCCGGGTTCACCGATGAGTACGGGATTATTCTTGCTGCGGCGTGCGAGAATGGAAATCACGCGTTCGACTTCACTCTCGCGTCCGATCACGGGATCGAGTTCACCGGCTTTGGCGGCGGCCGTTAGGTCGCGCGCATATTGGCCCAGTACGGGCGTTCCGGTTCCGCGGAAAAAGCGTCCGATATCGGTCGCGGGCGATTGGCCCGGGGACGCCGAGGGCCCGTCGCGGCGTCCCAGCCGTTCGATCGCGATGGCGGCGCCCGCGAAGAGGGTTATGGCGGACACCGCCGCGCCGAGGTACGGCAGGACGGCTCGCCGGCGTCCCTTGAGGCACTCGGAACACACGGACGTCTCGGTCCAGCGGCCGCCGCGTAACTGGTGGTCGTGGGTGCTCGCCGGGCGCAGGCGACAGACTTCGCAAGTTTCGAGCATCTCGTTCTAGGCTACCCGCTGCGGGGCAGCGGGGTTTCGTCAGGGCGCGATGATATAGGTGATCGCGATGGACGCATGCACGTCCAGGTTGCTTGGCGGCAGCGTGGTCGGAATCAGCGCCGGTGCCGCGCGGGCGAGACTCAAGGTGGAGTCCATGGTGACGAGCGGGCGAACGATCGGTGACGTGTTGTCGCCGATGTGCAGAATACGGACGATCCGAACGTGAGCGGCCTCCGCGACGGCTCGGGCTTGTTCCGAAGCATCGCTCACGGCTGCTGCAAGTGCGGCGCGTTCAACGGCGCGCGAATCGCGAAAGCCGTAGGTGACACCGCCGATCGTGGTCGCGCCGGCCGAGGCCGCCGCGTCGATGACCGCACCCGTCGTATCGAGTATATTGACGGTCAACTGCACGTAGCGCGAAACAACGTACCCATAGCGGGCGGCGTACTGCGGATTGACTTGCTCGGGGCGCGGGTTGAAGGACGTGTTCAAACCCGTCGTGCGAATGGCGTTCGCCGCAATACCCGCCGCACCGATTTTTGCGACGAGCGTCGCGTAGTGCGCATTGTTGTCGGAGAGCGCACGCGATGCGTTGTCGTCGTTTGTGACGATCGAGACGCTGAGCACGGCTTGGTCCGGCGCACGCGAGATCACGCCTTGACCGGTGACGGTGAGGGTCGATTCGGGGGCGCCGTCCGGCGTTGCGGCCTGTGCGGGATTCACCGTCCACGCGGCGGCGAGCACGAGCACACCGGCAATCTTCGTTATCTGCATAGTGCTACAACGTACGATTGGGGACTCTTGATTCCCCGGGTTTTGTGCTCGGGTCCGGCGGGCAAGGGGAGGATAGCCGTCGCGGCCGGCAGCCGCGGCTTTGTTCGGAAAGGAAGAACTATTATGGGCATTATTAGCTGGATTATCGTCGGGCTTGTCGCGGGCTTTTTGGCGAAATACGTTGTCCCTGGTGAGGGTCCCGGCGGTATCCTCGGCGACATCGTCGTCGGTGTCATCGGCGCGTTCATCGGCGGCTGGGTCTTCAACATGTTCGGCAACGCCGGCGTGAGCGGCATCAACCTCTGGAGTATCCTCGTCGCATTCGTCGGCGCGGTGCTGCTGCTGTTCATCCTGCGGGCGTTCTCAGGGCGTCGAACGGTCTGACGCGCGACCGATCCGGGTAGATCCTGCGCGCGCCCGTTCGATTGACGGGCGCGCTGCTTTTTGTAGCAGAGGACACGGCGATGCCGCCCCTAAAAGAGACGGTTCCTTTTCCCGTTTACGAGAGGCAGAGCAGACCGCGTCCATGACCTATATCATCACGGAACCTTGCATCGGGACGAAAGACAAATCATGCGTGGATGTTTGTCCGGTCGACTGCATCCATGGCGGCGACGATGACAAAATGCTCTTTATCGATCCCGAAGTATGTATCGACTGCGGTGCCTGCGTCTCGGCTTGTCCCGTTGAAGCGATCTATGCGGATTCCGATGTTCCGGAAAAATGGAAAAATTACATCGAAATCAACGCGGATTTTTATAAAACCTAGCGCGAGCACGGATCCCGTGCCAAGCGCCGGCTAACGTGCAGCGCGTTGTGGCGCGGGAACTGATGGACGATCCCGTCGATTCCCTTGCCGAACTCGAAGGAAATCTGTCCGACATCGAATTCGCGAATGCGGTTTTCGGCGGGACGGCGCCGGTGGTCCGCATCGTTCGCGAGACCGGTGCGCGGACTGTTTTGGATGTCGGTTGCGGAAGTGCCGACATTCCGCTCGCGCTGGTTCGCGATGCCCAGCGCCGCGGCGGCGACCTCGACGTGACGGCGCTCGACCATAGCGAGCAGATGCTCGAGATCGCGCTGCGTCGCACAAACGCACATCCCCGGCTGCATTTCGTGGCGGCTGACGGTGCCTCGCTGCCGTTTGCCGCCGGCTCGTTCGACGTCGTTACGTGCAATCTCGCGCTGCACCATTTCGAGCCGCCCGCGGCGCGCGCGTTGCTCGCAGAAATGCGCCGGGTGGCGCGGCTTACGCCGTTGATTTGCGATTTGCGCCGTTCGCGTGCTGCATTCGCCGCCGTTTGGACGTTGTCGCGCGTCTTCACACACAACCGCCTCACACGCCATGATGGCCCGCTGTCGGTGCAACGCGCGTACACGCCGGACGAAGCGCGTACCATTGCCGTGGATGCGGGCTGGCGGGCACCGGTCGTACGCAATGAGCCGTTCTTTCGTATGACACTTACCGACCGGCGTACGTGAGCGACGTCATCGTCGTCGGTGGCGGCCCGGCGGGTTCGGCGACGGCGCTGCTGCTTGCGCGCCGCGGCATCGACGTGACGTTGATCGAGCGGGCGCGCTTTCCGCGACGCAAAGTCTGCGGCGAATATCAGAACGCGGGCGTGGTGAACACGCTCGAACGTCTGGGAATTCTTGATGCGGTTCGGCCGGCGTCATTTCCGTTACGGGGTTTGCGCCTCGTGCCGCCCGGCGCATCAGCGGTTGAGTTGCCGTTTGCGAGTGAAGCGTTGGCATGCGATCGCGCGACATTCGATGCGCTATTGCTCGATGCAGCACAGGCCGCCGGCGTACGGGTCGAGCATGGTCGCGTCGAAGACGTGTACTTCGAGGAGATGCGTGTCGCTGGTGTCGCGATACGTGACGAGGAGGGCAACATGCGCCGCCGGAGTGCTCGGTATATCGTCGGCGCGGACGGCTCGGGATCCATTGTTGCGCGCAAGCTCGGTCTCACCCGTCCGTCGCGTGGTGTGCGGCGTTTTGCCGTCGGTGGCCACTACACGGGTTTCGGCGATCTCGACGGATACATCGAAATGTATGTTGGCCGGGGCGCATATTTTGCGCTCAATCCGCTTGGCGGTGGGAAAACGAACGTTATGGTCGTCGTTCCGCAAGCGGCGCTGGCGCGTTGGTCGGCCGACGTTGATGAAGGCGTGCGCGGTAAAGCGGCTGAGCTGGGAGACGGGCACCGATCGTTTGCCGGTGCATTGCGTGTCGGCGAACGCGTGAGCATCGGTCCGTTATCACATCAGGTTCGCTCGCCGATCGCACCGGGCGCGCTGCTTGTCGGCGACGCCGCCGGATTCATGAATCCATTCACCGGCCAAGGCGTCTATCTTGCGCTCGCGGGTGCCGAAGCAGCGAGCGCGGCAATTCTTGCCGCATTGGCTGATCGGAGCGCAGAAACGCGCGAATGTTCGGCATATGCGCGCGAAAGGGTGAAAGATTTCACGGCGCGTACGCGTTTGAGTGCTATGATATCGATGCTTATCAGCTTTCCGCCGCTCGCGCGCCGCGCGGTTGCACGCCTGCACCGCTTCCCGCAGGCGGGGACGGCGCTACTCGACGCCGTGGCCGGTGCGCGCTCGCCGCAAAGCGCAATCCACCCGGCAGTGATCGGACGTTTACTCTTTTGAATGTTAGCGAGAGTACAATCGATATCGCGGCGCCTGCACAAGCGATCTACGCTTTGGCGGCGGCGACCGAACGTTGGCCGCTGATCCTGCCGCATTACCGCTTCGTCCGTTTACGCGAGGAAGCAGGCCCGACGCGCATCGTCGAGATGGCCGCCTGGCGCGATGTCTTTCCGTTGCGTTGGGTCGCCGAGCAGACGAACGACCCGCTGCGACCACACATTGCCTTTCACCACATTGCGGGGCCGACGCGCGGCATGGATGTCGAGTGGCTCTTCACGCCGCTCGCGGGCGGAACGCGCGTGACGATCGTGCATCGCTTGGCCTTTGTCTTTCCGGTCGCAGCCGACTGGCTCGGCGAACACATCGTGGCGAATTATTTTATTGCCGGTGTGGCGAATAAGACATTGGCGCGAATGAAAGTGCTTGCCGAGGCTGCGGTGCGAGCTGCATGAACGCCGTGCATCGCGTCGCGGTTACCGGCATTGGCCTTGTCACGCCGTTGGGTATCGGTCACGCGGCGTTTTGGCAGAATACGCTGGCCGAAAAGATCGCAATTGCGCCGATCACGCGCTTCGACACGACCGGGTATCGCTCGACGATGGCGGCGCAAGTCGACGATTTCGAACCGGCGGATTTTATAAGCGGCAAACGTCAGCGTTGGACGGATCGTTTTTCGCAATTTGCCATTGCCGCAACGCGGCTCGCATTCGACGACGCGGGCTTCCATGTCAATGGCGACGGCGCCGAAATCGGCGTCTACCTCGGTTCGGCGCTGGGCGGCCTGGCGTACGCCGATGAACAGCACGATGTCTTTCGGGACCAGGGCCTCGACGCCGTTCGCCCGTTACTGGCGATCTCGGTCTTCGGCGCTGCGGCAACGTGCAACGTATCGATGGAGTTCGGACTGAACGGTCCGACGGTCGCCAACGGCAACTCGTGCGCATCGGGTGCCGTTGCAATCGGCGACGCCTATCGTGCCGTAGCGCGCGGCGATGTGCGCGCGGCGGTCGCCGGCGGTGTCGAAGTGCCGCTGTCGCGCTTGATCTACGGCGCCTTCACGATCATTCACGCGATGTCGACGCGCAATGACGCGCCTCAAGATGCAAGCCGTCCATTCGATCGCGACCGTGACGGTTTCGTGATGGCCGAAGGTGCCGGTGTGCTCTTGCTCGAGCGATTTGAGGATGCGCAGGCGCGCGGCGCGCATATCTACGGCGAGATAGCGGGCTACGGTTTGACGAACGATGCACACCATATGTCGGCACCGCGCCCCGACGGGACCATGAACGCACTTGCGATGCAGCGTGCCCTGGCCGAGGCTGGTATCGGACCGGCGGATGTCGATCTCGTCAACGCGCATGGCTCGGGTACGCAGCTCGGCGACAAAGGCGAGTCGCTTGCGATCCGCCACGTCTTCGATACGGAAAATGCGAACGTCCCCGTTCTTGCAACGAAAGGCCAACACGGTCACGCGCTCGGCGCGACCGGCGCTTGGGAAGCCGCGCTATCGCTGCTGTGTCTTGAGTACCAGATCGTGCCCAGGAGCGTCAACAGCGACGAATCGGATCCCGAATGCGCCATCGCCGTTACGCACGAAATGCAAAAAAGTGCGCCGCGCACCGTCCTGAGCAACAGCGCAGGCTTCGGCGGCATCAATGCCGCCCTCGTTCTCTGTAAAATCGACCCTTAGCCCGTCGCCGCGGCCTGTTGTGTTTCGTCGATCGCGAGGGTGAGGCGGACGCTGGTCATCGACTGATGCGTGCGAATTTCGACCCCGTTCATGAGGGCGCGCATGAGCGGTAAGCCGCGGCCACGTTCTTCGCGCTTTTGCGCGGGTTTCCAGCGGCCATCGTCTTCCACCGTCACCGTCAGCGTGCAGTCGTGATTGGCGATTCGCAGCCGCACGATACCGGGTGCGTCGGGATAGGCATGTTCGACGGCATTCGCCATCGCTTCGCCGACCGATGTGATCAACGCGAACTTCTGTTCTTCGTCGAGTTGCAGGCGAACGGCGTAGCGTTGCAGCGTGCGACGCACGAGCGGAACCGCGATCGGTATCGCCGTAAAATCGAAGCAAAAATCGGCCGCCGCCACATCGTCGACGGCCACGACGAGCGCGGCGACGTCATCGGTATTTTTGCAGTTGGCGAAAATGCGGCGAACGAGCGATCGAGCCGGCGTCGGCGAGCGTTCGATCACTTCGGCGCGCAATGCATCGAGCAAGCGTTCTTCGCCTTCGATCACGTCGTGCGTGTATTCGATCAGGCCGTCGGTGTAGAGAGCGACCAGACTTCCGGGCGGCATGGTGAACGTCCAGTCGCGCGCATCGATCGTATCCGCGATCCCGAGCGGAATGCCTTCGGTCGGCAGACGCTGCACGGTGCCGCACGCCATCGCTAAGATCGGCGGCGGGTGGCCGGCTGATGCATACGTCAGCGTTGAGGTCGTTGGATCGACGATGCCGAAAATGGCCGTTACCATGACGGGATTTGCGCGCATGTTGACGATTGTATTGGCGCGCTCCAGGACGAGCGACGGCGACTTGGGGTTGAGCGCCGCCGCGCGGAATGCCTGACGGACTTCTCCCATGACGATCGCCGCGCGCAGCCCGTGACCGGCAACGTCGCCGATCGACAGCGCGATCCGGCCGTCGGGCAGAGTGAACGCGTCGTACCAATCACCACCGACGATTGCTTCTTCGGCTCCCGGCAGATAGGCCGCGTCGAAATGCTGATGCTCGGCCTGCGGTAAGCGGTCCGGCAGCAGCGCCCGTTGCAACGTATCGGCGACGTGATGTTCGCGCGCGTAGATTTGTGCACTGTCGACGGCGACTGCGATACGCACGGCCAGCTCGTCGAAGAGGTCGCGGTCCGTCGAAGATGCGGGATCGGGGGCGACGCGCATCGTGCCGAGCTGCCGTCCGCGTGCCACCAGCGCGAAATCCAGGAATGAAACGCCGCCCGTCGTGGTCCCGGCCGGTACATCGGTAAAACCAGGCAGTTCACCAGCTCGAACAACCGTGACACGCTCATCGTCGCCGGCGCCGATCTCGACGGCGAAGCCGTCCCCGAAGTCCGGCACGACGAGGCCGGCGACGTGCGCGAGCGTCTGCGCGTAGTCAAACGAGGACGCAAGAGTCTTACTCGCCCCCGAAAGAAAGCGGAGCGAAGCCGATAGGCGCTGCTCGTCAGTCAAATATGCACAACCAATGTAAATTGCTCGTCCCTGAGCCCTTCCTCAACCGCCACGGTACCCTCGCTTGCCACCGGCTAAACGAGGAACTATCCCGATCGGGTAGTTCGGGTTTGGGTACTTTGTCGGGTGGGAAGCTTGCTTGTCGTATAGCCTTTCGTGCGTTGACGGCTGTTTGCGCTGTCCCGGCGAGAGCCTTCACCGTCCCTATTTGAGAGGTCACCTATGGCGTCCGCGGTGTCTGGGAAAACAACGAAGCCGAAAAGTTCTGCCAACGGAAGAAGATACGAGCCTCCATCCCACGACAGCGCACAACGGGAACTCCTTTCGGCCTTGCGGCTTGTTGCCAAGGGTGAGTTTGGGACACGGCTCCCGACGAACTGGCTCGGCCTCGACGCTGATCTTGCCGAAGCGTTCAACGAAATGGTCTCGAACAATGCGCGGGTGCTCAAGGAGATGGAGCGCATCTCCGCCGTCGTCGGCCACGATGGCCGCCTCGGACAGCGTACCGAAATTCAGGCTCCGGGCGGGTTCGGCGCAAAGTTGCTGGCCGTCAACCGAATGATCGACGACCTCACCCAACCGATTGCGGAAACAAGCCGCGTGCTCGGCGCAGTCGCCCGCGGCGATCTTTCGCAGCAGATGGTGCTCGAAGTTGATGGCCGGGCGCTCAAGGGCGAGTTCTTGCGGTCGTCGCGAACGATCAACGCGATGGTCGATCAGCTCAACGCTTTCTCGTTTGAGGTTACGCGCGTTGCGCGCGAAGTCGGCTCGGAAGGTAAGCTCGGTGGCCAGGCCAAGGTGCAGGGCGTCGCGGGTACGTGGAAAGACTTGACCGATTCGGTCAACTCGATGGCCGGTAACCTGACGAATCAGGTCCGCAATATCGCCGAAGTCACGACCGCCGTCGCCAATGGCGACTTGTCCAAGAAGATCACCGTCGACGCTCGCGGCGAAATTCTCGAACTCAAAGACACGATCAACACGATGGTCGACCAGCTCAACTCGTTCGCCGGCGAAGTGACGCGTGTCGCGCGTGAAGTCGGTTCCGAAGGCAAGCTCGGCGGTCAAGCCGAGGTGCCGGGTGTCGCGGGTACGTGGAAAGACTTGACGGACTCGGTCAACTTCATGGCCGGTAACCTCACTTCGCAAGTGCGCAACATCGCCGAAGTGACGACCGCCGTTGCGAACGGCGACTTGTCCAAGAAGATCACCGTCGACGTGCGCGGCGAAATTCTGCAACTCAAAAATACGGTCAACACGATGGTCGACCAGCTCAACGGTTTCGCATCGGAAGTCACGCGCGTTGCGCGCGAAGTCGGTACGGAAGGCAAACTGGGCGGTCAAGCCGAGGTGCGCGGCGTTGCCGGCACGTGGAAAGACTTGACGGACTCGGTCAATGGTATGGCCGGTAACCTGACGAGCCAGGTTCGTAATATTGCCGACGTCACGACTGCCGTTGCGAGCGGCGACCTTTCGCGCAAGATCACGGTCGACGCGCGCGGCGAAATTCTCGAACTCAAGGGCACGATCAACACGATGGTCGACCAGCTCAATGCGTTCGCCGGCGAGGTCACGCGCGTTGCGCGCGAAGTCGGCTCCGAAGGCAAGCTCGGCGGCCAGGCCCGCGTCGAAGGCGTTGCCGGTACGTGGCGCGACTTGACGGAGTCGGTCAACTTGATGGCCGGTAATCTCACGAGCCAAGTTCGTAACATCGCCGAAGTCACGACCGCCGTTGCGAAGGGCGACCTCTCGAAGAAAATCACCGTCGACGTTCGCGGTGAAATTCTCGAACTTAAAAACACGATCAATACGATGGTCGACCAGCTCAATGGTTTCGCCGGCGAGGTGACGCGCGTCGCGCGCGAAGTCGGAACCGAAGGTAAGCTCGGCGGTCAGGCCGAGGTCCCCGGCGTCGCCGGTACGTGGAAAGATCTCACGGACTCGGTGAACTTTATGGCCGGTAACTTGACGTCGCAGGTGCGAAACATCGCCGACGTTACGACGGCTGTTGCTAACGGCGACTTATCCAAGAAGATCACGGTGTCCGTGCGCGGCGAAATTCTCGAACTCAAGAATACGATCAATACGATGGTCGATCAGCTCAACGCCTTCGCCGGCGAAGTCACGCGTGTTGCGCGCGAAGTCGGCTCGGAAGGCAGGCTGGGTGGCCAGGCGCAGGTGCAAGATGTCGGCGGTACGTGGAAAGATTTGACGGACTCCGTCAACTCGATGGCCGCCAACCTCACCAACCAAGTGCGAAACATCGCCGACGTGACGACCGCCGTTGCCAACGGCGACCTTTCGCGGAAGATCACGGTCGACGCGCGCGGCGAAATTCTCGAACTCAAGTCGACGATCAACACGATGGTCGACCAGCTCAACGCCTTCGCCGGTGAGGTCACGCGTGTTGCGCGCGAAGTCGGTTCTGAAGGCAAGCTCGGCGGACAGGCCGAGGTGCGCGGCGTTGCCGGTACGTGGAAGGACTTGACGGACTCCGTCAACTTCATGGCCGGCAACTTGACGTCGCAAGTTCGTAACATCGCTGAAGTCACAACGGCCGTTGCGCGAGGGGATCTCTCGCGTAAGATCACCGTCGAAGTGCGCGGCGAAATCTTGGAGCTTAAGAACACCGTCAACACGATGGTCGATCAGCTCAACGGTTTCGCATCGGAAGTCACGCGCGTTGCGCGTGAAGTCGGTACGGATGGGCGGCTGGGTGGCCAGGCGATTGTGCCGGGCGTTGCCGGTACGTGGAAAGACTTGACGGACTCCGTCAACTCCATGGCCGCCAACCTGACCGACCAAGTGCGTAACATCGCCGACGTCACAACCGCCGTCGCCAACGGAGATCTTTCGAAGAAGATCACCGTCGACGTACGCGGCGAAATTCTGGAACTCAAGAACACCGTCAACACGATGGTCGACCAGCTCAACGGCTTTGCGTTCGAGGTCACGCGCGTCGCGCGCGAAGTCGGTACGCAAGGTCAGCTCGGCGGCCAGGCCGTCGTGCCGGGTGTTGCCGGTACGTGGAAAGACTTGACGGACTCCGTCAACTCGATGGCCTCGAACCTCACAGCGCAAGTCCGAAATATCGCCAAGGTTACGACCGCCGTTGCCAACGGTGACCTTTCAAAGAAGATCACGGTCGACGTCAAAGGCGAAATTCTCGAACTCAAAGATACGATCAACACGATGGTCGATCAGCTCAACGCATTCGCCGGCGAAGTGACCCGCGTTGCTCGCGAAGTCGGCTCCGACGGCAAGCTGGGCGGTCAAGCGAAGGTGCCGGGCGTTGCGGGTACGTGGAAAGATCTCACGGACTCCGTCAACGAAATGGCGGGCAATCTCACCGAACAAGTGCGCGGTATCGCGCGCGTCGTCACGGGCGTTGCCAACGGTGACCTTCGCCGTCAGCTAACGCTCGAAGCGAAGGGTGAAATCGCCGAACTCGCCGACACGATCAACGGCATGATCGTCACGCTCGGCACGTTTGCCGATCAAGTAACGACGGTCGCCCGCGAAGTCGGTTTCGAAGGCAAGCTCGGCGGGCAAGCACTCGTGCCGGGCGCCGCGGGTCTCTGGAAAGACCTTACCGATAACGTCAACCAGCTCGCTGCACAGCTGACCTCACAGATCCGTGCAATCGGTGAAGTCGCGACGGCCGTCACGAAAGGTGACCTCTCGCGTACGATCGATGTCGATACGCGCGGTGAGGTCGGCCAGTTGACCGAGAACGTGAACGAAATGATCCGCAACTTGCGCGACACAACGCGCAAGTCGGCCGAACAAGACTGGCTCAAGACCAACCTTGCGCGTTTCACGGGTATGTTGCAAGGTCAGAAAGACATCAAGACCGTCGCCAAACTCATCATGTCGGAGCTGGCGCCGCTGGTAAACGCGCAGACCGGCGTATTCTATCTCAACGAACCGGTCGACGATCATCCGCTGCTGAACTACATGGCTGGATTTGCAGCGCCCAAGCGCAAGACGCAGCTACAGTTCCGGGCGGGCGAAGGGCTCGTCGGTCAATGCGTGTCCGAGAAGGAACGTATCCTCGTCGCCAATGCGCCGGCCAACTACCTGGAGCTCCAATCGGGCACGGGCGCCGCGGGCCCGCTCAACATCATCGTCCTACCGGTGCTCTTCGAGGGCGATATCAAGGCGGTTATCGAGCTGGCGTCGTTCGAAGCGTTCAGCGAGAATCACCTGCTCTTCCTCGATCAGTTGACCGAGTCCATCGGCATCGTTCTCAACACGATCGCAGCGAACATGCGTACCGAAGAACTGCTCAAGCAGTCGCAGTCGCTGACGACCGAACTGCAGTCGCAGCAAGAAGAGCTTCGTCAAACCAACGAGGAGCTTGAAGAAAAAGCGCGTCTGTTGGCCGAACAGAACGAAGAAGTCGAGAAGCGCACGCGCGAGATCGAAGAAGCGCGCCGCGCGCTGGAACAGAAGGCCGAGCAGCTCGCGCTCACGTCCAAATACAAGTCGCAGTTCTTGGCAAACATGTCACACGAGTTGCGTACTCCGCTCAACTCGCTGCTCATTCTATCCAAGCAACTGGCCGACAATAAAGAGCAAAACCTCACGCCGAAGCAGGTCGAGTTCGCGTCGACGATCCGGCGTGCCGGTACGGACTTGCTCACGCTCATCAACGATATTCTCGACCTCTCGAAGATCGAGTCAGGAACGACATCGGTCGATATTGCCGAGCAGCGCATCATCGACATCTGCGACGATGTCGAACGCACATTCCGCGGCGTCGCGCAAGAACGCGGCTTGATCTTTGCGATCCAAGTTGACGAAGACGTACCGGACGCGCTTGAAACCGACCAGACGCGCCTCATGCAGATCCTCAAGAACCTGCTATCGAACGCGTTCAAGTTCACCGCCCACGGTACGGTCGAACTGCATGTGGCGCGTACCGAGCGCAAGGGCCTTGATGGGATATCGTTGCCGTATATTGCGTTCGGCGTGGCCGATTCGGGCATCGGGATTCAGCCCGATAAGCACAACGTGATCTTCGAGGCGTTCCAGCAAGCCGACATGAGTACGGCCCGTAAATACGGCGGCACCGGACTCGGCCTTGCGATCAGCCGCGAGATTGCGGGATTGCTCGGCGGCGAAATGACCGTTGAAAGCGAGCCGGGCGCCGGCAGCACGTTCACGTTCTATCATCCGATCCAACGTGCAAGCCGCCTCAGCGATGATGCGCCGCTCGTCAAAGCGCCGGAGCGCACGGTGCCGCGCATGGCGATTCACCGTCCGGCCGTCGTGCAACCGATCAGCCTCAACAGTAGCGAGGCCGACGACGACCGTAACAACATCAAACCCAGCGATCGCGTCATCCTCATTATCGAAGACGACGCGACGTTTGGGCGTATTCTCCTCGGACTCGCGCACGACCGTGGGTTCAAGGGCCTTGCCGCGCACACCGGAGCGGATGGTATTGCGCTCGCACGCCAGTACGTGCCCGACGCAATTACGCTGGACATCGGCTTACCCGACGTCGACGGCTGGGAACTGCTCGATCAGCTCAAGCGCGATCCGGCAACCCGCAATATTCCCGTCCACGTCATTTCGGGCGAGGAGCAATGGCAGCGCGCACTCGATTCCGGCGCGTTTGCGCACTTGCGTAAACCCGCTAGTGAGGACGCGCTCACCCAGGCGTTCGACAACCTGCTCGGCTTCGCCGATTCGACAACGCGTAACGTGCTCGTCGTCGAGGATGACGTCACGCAGCTCAGCGCCATGGCGAACCTCATCCAAACGGGCGAGGTCACCGTCACGGCGGTCTGCACGGGAGCCGAAGCCTTGACGGCAATCGATGAAGGTCACTTTGATTGCGTCATCGTCGATCTCGGTTTACCCGACATGGACGGCATTGCGCTGATCGATCGGATCAAGTCGCATCCGACGCACGGTAGCGTTCCGGTCATTGTCTACACCGGCCGGGAACTGACGCCCGAAGAAGATACGGCCTTGCGGCGTCTTAGCGAGAGCGTCATCGTCAAGGACGCGATGTCGCCCGAGCGCTTGATCGACGAAACGAGCTATTTCCTCAACCAAGTTGAATCGCGCTTGCACGATGACAAACGGGTACCGTTCACGTTGCCGAGCGGGCAGCTTGACGGCAAGACGATCCTGGTCGTAGACGATGACACGCGGAACATCTTCGCACTCAAGAGCGCGCTCGAAGAATTCCGGATGAATGTGCTCACGGCCGAAAGCGGTATGGAGGCGCTCGACCTGCTCAGCAACCACCCAAAGATCGATGCTATCTTGATGGACATCATGATGCCGGAGATGGACGGGTACGAGACGATTCGCCGTATTCGCCAGAAGCCGCAATGGCAAGCGTTGCCGATCATCGCGCTCACCGCGAAGGCAATGAAGGGCGACCGCGAGAGCTGCCTTGCCGCGGGTGCCTCGGAATATATCAGTAAGCCGGTTGATATCGACCAGCTCGTCGCTCTCGTGCGTGTTTGGTTGAACGTGACCGCTTGATGATCGAACACGGGCCGGCGCCGCCGGCGGCGGCGCCCCCGCCGCCCCCGGTTACCGATCTGGAACTCGGCTTATTGCTCGAGGCCGTCCAGCGGACGTCGGGCTACGATTTTCGCGACTACTCGCCGGCGCTGATGCGCCGGCGAGTGCAGGAGCGCGTCCGGGCGGAGCGCGTCGCGACGATCTCGGGCTTGCAGGAGCGCGTCTTGCACGAGCCCGGCGCGATCGAGCGTTTCATCGACGCGATGACGTACAACGCAAGTACCCCGTTTCGGGAACCGATGTTCTTCGCAACATTTCGCGAACGCATTCTGCCGCGGCTGCGGACGTTTCCGTTCGTTCGCATTTGGGTGGCAGGCTGCGGTGCGGGCGACGACGCGTACGCGCTGGCAATTTTACTGCGCGAGGCCGACTTTGCGCAGCGCGCCCGGATCTATGCGACCGATGCATCGGAAGGTGCCATCGAGCGTGCAAAGTCCGGCATCGTGGATGCAGAGCAGCTCGAAGACTTTGAGGCCGCTTATGTCGAGGCGGGCGGCGAACGCTCGTTCCGAGACTACCTTGACGTCAGCGGGAGCGTTCCAACGTATCGGCCGATCCTGCGCGAAAACATCATCTTCGCTCAGCATAACCTCGCAACCGACGGCAGCTTCAACGAATTTCATTTGGTTGCCGCGCGCAATGTGTTGACGCAATTTAACCGGTCGCTGGCGTATCGCGCGCATCAAGTGCTGTATGAAAGCATCGTGCGGCTCGGTTATTTGGGTTTGGGCGACCATGAAACGCTGCGCTACACACCGCACCAGCGCGCCTACGAAGGGCTCGACGGTAGCGAGACCTTTCACCGCCGCGTGCGCTAGCGTTCGTTCTTGCACGGCCGTACTTCGCGGGCACCGACGACGCTGCACGAAGCCAACAGTCTGGGCTTCTTGCATCGGGAGCGCGCACGCTTTTTTGCCGGTTACAGTGAGATCCTCGATGTCGCCCTGGAACCCGGACCGAGCGCCGGATTCGTCATTGACGTGCGTGGCGTCGACGAGTTGACGGCGGTTACGGTCACCGCTTCCGGAACGACGATCGGCGCATTCGCTCCGCTGCATGCCGTTTGCGAACATGCTCCGCTGCTTGCCCCCGAGGGAACGACGCCGGCCATGCTGCGTTTACGCTTGAGTTTGCTCGATGCGAAGGTGGTCGTCGCCGGACTCGGGCGCTCGCGCAGCGCCACGCCTGATGCGCTCAACCTTGCTGGGCACGAACTTCCGACGGTCATCGAAATGCCGCCGCTCCGCGCCGGAATCGGTTTTGCCGACCGTCGGCGGACGACGCAGGATCGCGATGCGTCGTTTGCGCTCGGCATTTCGGTTGCAATGCGTGTCAGTGCCCTGGGGCGATTCGAGAACGTCCGCATCGTCGTGGATTTTGATGGAGTTCTCGCGCGCGCTGCGCAGGCCGAAGCGAAGCTGGAAAAGCAGCCGATCGACCCGGGCCTGTTTCCCGAAGCCGCGCGCCTTTCGGCCTATGCCATCGAAAGCGTCGATGCGCGCACGAGTTCCGCGGCGCGCGCGGTCACGCCGCTCGTTATGGCGGCGTTACGCGACGCACTTGCCGCAGCGAAGCGGAGCGTCGGCTAGGAGCGGAGGGCGCCGGTTTCGACGTCGACGTCGCGTAAGACGGATGCGGGCAACGTGAGGCGCAGCGTGGTGCCGGTTCCGGCAGCGCTTTCGAGCGTAAGCGTTCCGCCGCTGCGCTCGACGGCACGCTTTGCAATTGAAAGCCCGAGTCCCGATCCCGCGATTTCACCACGCCGTTCGCCGCGGTAGAAGCGCTCGAACGCGTTGACGCGCTCTTCGGGCAGCATTCCCGGGCCGCGGTCGCTGATGGCGATGACGACGGCGTCTTCTTTGCGGTCGACGCGCACGCGCACCGCGGACTGCGGCGCATACTTGAGTGCATTCTCGACGATATTGCTGAGTGCTTCATCAAGTTCGTCCTCGTCGGCATGCACGAATGCATGACGCGCGCCTTCGATGACGATCGGCCCTCCGCCGAGCGGCTCGAGCGTTTCGGCAACCCGATGCGCTAAGCTGACGACGTCGACATCGGCGGGTTCGCTACCGTCGCCGGGAGTTTCCATGCGCGCGAGGACGATCAGCTTGTCGATGAGCCGCCGCATACGGCGCGCCTCGGTTCGCATGTTTGCAAAAACGCGCTCGGCAACGGTACGGTCGGAGAGCGCGCCGCCGTCGAGAACGTCAACGTAACCCATCACGATCGTGAGCGGCGTGCGCAATTCATGGCCCGCGTCGGCAATAAAGCGCTGCATCTCACGTTCGGCAGCACGCCGCTCCTCGAATGCACTCGAGACAGCCTCCGCGGCTTGGTTATAGGCGCGCGCAAGATCGCCGATCGCGCTGCGTTCTCCCGTGAGAATCGTACGCGGCGTGAAGTCGCGCTCCGCCAGTCGGCGCAACGATGCAGTTGTTTCGATCAAGGGTCGTAGCGCCTCGCGCTTGACGCCGCGAATATACCACCAGAGTCCAACGCCGGCGGCGACGAACAGAACGCCGAACGCGATCGATACATTGCGCAACACCTTCATGATAATGGACACGTCGGGGAAGATGCTGACATCGACGCCGTGGGTTCGCATGAGATGCGGCTGGATCCCGAGCATCGCAAAAACGAGGCGGCTGAATTCGTTCGGCCCTCTTCCACCAAACCCGCGGCGAACATTGCCGGATCGGGTTCGCGCGCCGGGCGCGTCATTCGCATTCGGCAGGGGTACGCCGCCGAGGCCGGCACCCGGGCCGTTCGGACCCGGGCCGCTAGGACCAGGCGCCCCGCCCGGTGGCGCATAACTGCGCGGGCCGTCGGGAGTAATGACGCGACGTGTTGCCGGGTTTGATACAAAAACGCGCAATCCGTTGCGTGCCAGATGCCGGTAAATGTCGGGCAATGCGGCATCGATGGTTGGGTGCTTCGAGAGGTAGAGTGTGACGATGTCGGGCGCTTCGAGCGCTTGCTCTATGGCCGAGCGGTCGAGGCCCTGCGCGTACGTGTCAACGATGACAGCCGCCCCGCCGGCCGCGACGATAAGAAATGCGAGTACGGCCAGCCAGACCGCGCGCGGGTTCACCGGACGCTGTACCCGACGCCCCGAATGGTATGAATGATGCGTTTATACGGCATTTTATCAATCTTTGCGCGCAAGTAGCTGATGTAGGTTTCGACACTCCCCGGGAGGACTTCCCGGTCGCTGCCCCAGACGCGATCGAGCAGTTGCTCGCGCGTAAAGACGCGTTCGGGATAGCGCATCAAGAGGGCGAGTAAATCGAACTCGCGCGTCGAGAGCGAGACCGTCTCGTCGGCGCGGCGCACCATGCGGGTCTGCAAATCCATCGTGACGTCGGCGAAGCGCAGGACCGCGACTTGCGCGAGATTCGGACGGCGCAGCAGCGTGCGCAAGCGCGCGACTAATTCCGGTAACTCGAAGGGCTTGGCGAGATAGTCGTCCGCCCCGCTTTCTAATCCGCCGATCCGTGTATCGAGATCGGTTTTTGCGCTGAGCATCAGGATCGGTACTTCGGTTGTCCGGCGCATCATCGGCAGCAATGAAATACCATCGATTTTCGGGAGCATGACATCGAGCACGATAACGTCCGGCGCGTCGCGCTCGACGACTTTGAGTGCCGCGACGCCGTCGGGAGCCGTCGATACGGCAAAGCCATTCTGCGCGAGGCCGATCTCCAGAAAGTCGCGCATATGACGCTCATCGTCAACGACGAGAACACTCGGCTGCTCACTTCTCATAGCTGTGACGTAGCAGTCGCGACTGAGGCTTTTCTGAGAAGCGTCACAGACAAGCCCGTTTCCCAACGCCGATTTAATGAAACGCCTCGTGGGGCCGGGCTTTTTCTGCAACCGAAGCCTGAGAATACCCCGGCCGGCGGAGAGCGCTTGCCGACCGGCTATCACGGCGAACCGTCCTCGTGTGCAAACCGGTTTGCGCGCCGCAACTGCGGGAAACCGACGGCTGATAACGCGACGACAAGAAGCGTCCCGACACCGCCGATGATAACGGTTGGAACCGTGCCGACGAATGCGGCAAGCGTTCCTGACTCGAACTCACCGAGTTCGCTGGAAGCCCCGATGAACACGTTCTCAAGTGCGCTCACGCGTCCGCGCATATGATCGGGCGTGTTGAGCTGCACGAGGCCGCGCCGAATCACGACGCTAACCATGTCCGCTGCGCCGGTGACGACGAGTGAGATCAGTGCAAATGCGAGCGTTCGCGAGACACCAAACGCGATCGTCGCGGCGCCGAAAATCGCCACCGCGATCAGCAGCGTGCGGCCGACGTGCATCGACGGCGGCCGGCGTGTCAAGTACGCCGCCATGAGAAACGCGCCGACGGAAGGTGCGCTGCGCAGCAGACCGAGTCCAGCGGGTCCGACATGAAAGATCGTGTCGGCATACGCGGGTAAGAGTGCCGTGGCGCCGCCGAAGAGGACGGCAAAAAGATCGAGCGATATCGCGCCGAGTACGATCGGTCGTGAACGCACGAAGTGGAGCCCTCCCAGCGCGTCCTTCATGCGGGTGACGGGCTCGTGGGCGACTGTTGCCCGTTTCGGAATGCGCAGAACGATCAGGCCGCCCAGAGAAATCGCAAGGATGACGGTGACGGCGAAGAGGGCAAACGGTGTACCGATTGCCAGCAGTGCGCCACCGGCAGCGGGGCTGGCGACGGTGGCGAGTTGCCGAATCGAGGAATACGCGGATGAAATCGCCATGAACCGCTCGCGCGGCACAAGGTTGAGCAACAGTGCGCGCTCCGCCGGGGCACTGAACGCGCGCGAAACGCCAATCGTAAGCACGACGGCAAGGTATGGCCACAAATCCGTAGCATGCGCCCGGACGAGAACGATGAACGCTCCGGTCGCGGCAATCTCGGCAACGGTCGTGACCAAGAGAATGCTCTTGCGGCTGTGACGGTCGGCAAAGATACCGGTGACAAAAACGAGCACGACCGACGGGACGAAGAGCGTTAGCCCAACCAAACCGAGATCGAACGTGCGATGGTGCAGCGTAAACACGTGCCATGCGACGGCCACGCTTTGTATTTGGATCGCGATGTCGCCGCAAAGAAATGCGACGAAGTACGCGCGCAGATTACCGGGCGAGTTGCTGCTCTAGTCGCTCGAGGCGAACATCGTGTCCATCCAGCCGCCGCTCAATCCGATTGAGAGCTTGAGAATGCTCGATCAGCGTTATATCCATCCGGTCCAGCCGCCCGTCGATTCCGTCGAATTTTTGACCGACGTACGTTTGAAAATCGACAAGGGCCGACAGGATGTCGGCATTCGTAATGCGCTTCACGGAACGTACGTCACGACGTGGGCACACGATGACTAGATCTGCTCGACCGCGCGAATTTCGGGAACGTCTTCGCGCACGACACGCTCGATGCCCATTTTCAACGTCGTATTGGCAGCAGAACAACCGCCGCACGCGCCGATCATCTGCACGTACGCGACGCCCTCGGTGACGTTCATCAGCCAGACCTCCCCGCCATCCGCTTGGATAGCCGGGCGAATCCGATCGAGTGCTGCTTCGACCCGCGCTTCGAGCGTGGGAACCGGGCTATTGACCATAGCCTTTCATCACTTCGTGCATCCGGGTGGACATCGCGATCGCGTCGTCCCACTTGCGCTGCCACATGTTGCGGCCGAAGATCAAACCGACACAGCCGGCTTCCATCGCAATTTTCGCTTTGTGCAGCGTATCTTCGTCGCCCATCTTGCTGCCGCCCGATACGAGTACAAGCGATCGTCCCGCAGACTTCACGACCTTCGCTAAGCCCTCTTCCTCGCCCAGGTTGAGCGTGTCGTAGGGTTTGGGCAAAGCTGCCGCTTTGGACTGTTCGAACTTCGGCACGTTGAGTTTAATGATGTCGGCGCCGATTTCGCAGGCGACGCGCGCTGCATAGTCAACCGCGTAGATCGAATCCTGACCGCCCTTGGCCTTGATTGCCGCACCGCGCGGATAGGCCCACACGATGAGCGGCATGCCGTAGCGTTCGCATTCGCGGCGCACTTCGTTGGCCTGCGCGATATCGACATCTTGGGCGGGCGACCCAACGTAGAGCGTGTAGCCGACGCCGTCGGCGCCCAAGCGCACGGCATCTTCGACACTCGACGTCAATGACGAGAACGAATCATCGTCGTTCGGAACGTTAGTCTTGCCGTTGACCTTCAGAACGAGCGGTACTTTGCCGGCATACTTCTTATGGTATTTCTCGGCCAATCCGATGTGATAGGCGATACCGGAAAAGCGGCCCGCGACGGCCAAGCGCAATACCCAGTCGGTATCGAGCGCATCGGGATTATCGAAGAAATCGACCGGACCGTGTTCGAGCCCCTGATCGATCGGCAGCATCATGAGCGTGCCGTTGCCGGGTCCGTGTTCGTACATCAGCCGGTGCAAACGCGCGCGTTTTCCGGTCGAAAGATTGAGATCGTCGAACGTCGGACGCCGAATCGCCGCTGCTACCGCCATCTGGTACCCTTTCGTGAAAAGTGTCGCTCGGGCGCCTTCGCGCGAACCCGCCGGGCCTCATTGTGCCACGCAAGCGCGGCGCGGGCAACGACGACGGTCGCTCTAGCGCAGAACCGAGAGGTAGGCCAGCAGGCTATACAAGACGGTCAAGAAGGCAAGCGTCACGCCGCGCGCCGCGACCTCCCCGGCCGGGCGGCCTTCGTCGCGGACCGCCTTCGAAAAGCCGGTCGCCGGAAACGCCAGTAGGAGGCCGAAAGCGGCCGCGATTTTCGGCATCGCGAGAATCGGCACGAGCGTTGCAAGCGCGACCGCGGTGCCCGCGCACAGGCTCGCTGCGGAACCCATCGCGGGCTTGCCGTAGCGCACGACGAGGTTGCGCTTCTGCGATGCGCGGTCGGCATCGATGTCGGGCCACTGCACGGCGATCATCATGGCGAAGACGGCGAGCGCGGGTGCCGCGCTCGATGCGATCGCCAAGCCGTCGAGTGTTCCGGTAAATGTCGCGTATCCGGTGAGGGGAACGAGGACGCCGACAACCAGCGCGGTCGTCAACTCGCCCAGTCCCTTGCCGAGCAGGCGCACCGGCGGCGCCGAGTACGACCACGCGAGCACGGCAATCGCTACACCCAGCGCTGCACAAACCGTATTCCCCCGCAGCGCAAACGCGACGGTCGTCGCGGTTCCGAGGGCGGCACACAGTACGGCGGCAATAAGCGCCGCGCGCGGCGGCAGCGTGCCATCCACGATGGCGCCGCTACCGCCCGAAAACGGCGTTCGGTCGGCGCGAGCGTCGGCTGCGCGGTCGAAATAGTCGTTCGAGTAGTGCGTCATTAAATGAAACGACGTCACGAGCAGTTGCCCGCTCACGTAGAGCGGCAGCGGCACGCGGTAACCTTCGTACGCCGCGACGGCGGCTCCAAGTGCGAAGCCCACAAACCCGCCGGCCAAGAATTTTAGGCGCGAAAGCCGGATGAACGCCGCGAGCATTCGCATGTGCCGCGCTTGCGCGGGACAGGAGGCGAGACCCTCTGCTCCGTACGCGCCGGAGGTGTCACGCAACATCGGTCTTATTGGAATCGGCGCCATGGGCGAACCGATGGCGGCCTCGCTTTTGCGCGCCGGCTTTTCGGTCGCGGTCTGCGCGCATCGCAATCGCGCTCCGCTCGAACGACTGCTCGCGCTCGGCGTAACCGACGCGGGCGATCCGCACGGCGTTGCGGGACGCAGCGACGTCGTTATCACGATGGTGCCCGACGCGCCACAAGTGGAAGAAGCGCTTTTCGGCCCCACCGGCGCCGTCGCGGGGGCCAAACCCGGCACGTTATTCATCGATATGTCGACGATTTCGCCCGTCGCCACCAAGGCGTTTGACGCACGACTACGCGCTGCGGGTCATCGCCTCATCGATTCGCCGGTTTCCGGTGGCCCCGCGCGGGCGGCAAGCGGCACGCTTACGCTGATGGTCGGCGCGACGGATGCCGACCTCGCCGATGCGCGCGACGTGCTCGCTGCGATGGGAACACCCAATCACGTCGGCGTGGTCGGAATGGGCGAAACCGTGAAACTCGTCAATCAGATCATCATCTCGAACATCATGATCGCGAACGTCGAAGGCCTCGTGTTTGCGAAGAAAGCCGGCGCGAACGTCGCGGCCGTGCGGGACGTCATTCTCACCGCGACGGCGTCGAATTATTTGCTGGATAAATGGTTGCCAACAACGTGGCTGAGCGGCTCCTTCAAAGCCGGCTTCGCACTCGATCTTTTACGCAAGGATCTTGCGGCAGCACTCGACGCCGCACGTGCGATGGGCGTGCCGCTGCCGCTGTCGGCCCTTTCCTACCAAATGTATACGGCAAGCTCCGGTGAAGGACACGGCCGCGACGACTACTCGGCGGTTGCCGCGTTCTACCAGCGCGCGGCAAACGTCGACGTCAACGACGGCCTCTAAACCCGACGCGCGATCAGGCGAGCGGTTCTTGGTGCTTGAGATACTGTTTGACAAACGCTTCGGCCGTATGGAATGTGAGTGCGCCGACCGTCCCGGTCGGATTGTAACCGGCGTTCTGCGGAAACAGGCCGGCGCCGGTGACGAAGACGTTGGACACATCCCACGTTTGGCCGTATTTGTTGACCACGCTGGTTTCGCGGTTGTTGCCCATGATCGTACCGCCGGTATTGTGCGTCGACTGGTACGGGACGACCGAATAATGTTTGGGCAGTTGCGAAATCGTGGAGTCCGTTGCACCCAGTGACTTGATGACCTTGGCGTGAATGCCGGACATGAACGCAGACTGCTTGTGTTCATGGTGGCCCCAGTCGAAGGTGATGCGCATAAGCGGTTGACCGTTTATGTCGCGATAGGTCGGATCGAGGTCGCAGTAGTTTCCCCGATATGCCTGGACGCCGCCCTGCGCATTCATCGAGAACGCGCGGTTATAGTAATGGGCGGCGGCTTTCTTCCACTGCGCACCCCAGCGCGGCGTACCGGCGGGAACGGGGTGATTGACGATCGGCCGCCAGCCGGTGGTCGACTGCGAGATGTCGGCGCCGCCGATGAAACCGAGACTACTGTGGTCGAAGTTGTCGCCGTTGAAATCATCGATGACGATGCCGACGGCACCCGAGCCCATGAAGTTGTTGAAGATTTTTCCGTCGCGAAAAAAGGCCGTCGCGCCCGTATTCACTTGGTAGGCGTAGTTGCGGCCGACCACACCTGTGCCCGAGGCCGGATCGTAAGGCTTGCCGATTTTCGAGAGCAGCAGCATGCGGATGTTGTTGAGCACGAACGACGTCACAAAGACGCTGGCGGCGGGCTGAAAAATTTCGCGGCCCTGGGAATCGAGATAGGTAACGCCGGTCGCTTTCTTGCCGCTCGAATCCAACTCGACGCGCAAGACGCGTGCATTCGTGCGCAACTCGAAGTGCGGTGATTTCTTGAGAAACGGCAAGATCGTCACCTGCGGCGACGCTTTTGCATACATCTCGCAACCGAATCGCTCGCAGTATCCACAATACACGCACACACCGGTTGTGATGCCGTAGTAGTTCTTGTACGGCGCCGTCGAGTTCGCCGACGGTTGTGGAAATGGATGATATCCCAAGCCGTGCGCGGCATCGCGGAACAACGAGCCCGAATACTGCGTCTTCATCGCCGGGTTCGGGTATTCGTTGCTGCGCCGGCCTTCGAAGACGTTACCGCCGGCGATTTTTTGGCCGCGCAGGTTGCCCGCTTTGCCGCCGACCGCCGCGACTTTTTCAAACCGATCGTAGTACGGCTCGAGTTCGTCGTACGTGATATTCCAGTCTTGCGAGTAGCAGTCGTCGCCCAGGATACCGGCGCCGTAACGCGCGATGGATTGGCTGCGCGTTTGGAAATCCCACGGCAAGAAGCGCCAGGTGACGCCGTTCCAGTGAACGCCCGCGCCCCCGACGCCGTCGCCGGGCAGAAACGAACCGAACTGGCGAATGGGCAGCGCGCCTTGCGAGCGGTCGTTGCGCAGCGTGTACGTATCGCGCGAGGCATCTTGAAACAGCTTGAGGCGCTGGTTGTAGGCGAGTTCGTCATGTATGCTCGGTACAGCGAAATCCGGATCCGTGTCGCGAAACTCGCCGCGCTCGAGCGACAGTACCGAAACGCCGGCTTTGGTCAGCTCGGCAGCGACGATCGCAGCGGTCCAGCCGAAGCCGATGGTCACAACGTCAACCGGTTTCATCTTGGTCGCGGCAGGCATCAGCGTTTCCCCGCTTCGGCGTGAATGTTCATCTGCATGGCCAGCGCGTGCAGCGGCTGGTGACCATCGTTCATAGCGTTCATCTGCTGTTGCTCGTCGGCGATGCCGACGGGCGCTGCGACGTACGGTTGATTGTAGCTCTCAATCACGCCGATGTACGCCGCCGCGACACCGGGGAATCCGACAAGTTTCCAGCCTGCCATGTTGCGGTTGCCGCCGTAGAGCGGGTCCGCGAAAAACCCTTCGATTGTGTTCGCATACAGCGCCTCGAAGAATGCTGTCGCGGGAACGGCATCGAAATTGACCGTGCCTTTTTCAAGTCCGGAAAGTGTCGCATCCATTTGCGCGGCGGTGAGATCGGCGAACGCCTTGCCGCCGTACGTTTTGCGACAATGATCGTCGGCCGCCGCGATTCCCAGGCGGTAGACCTCACGCGGATTGAGCGGAGACTGAGGACCTTGCTCGGGGACGCCCGGTGCGAATGGTCCCTGACGATACATTCGCGCGCCGTATCCGAAAGCGCCGTTCAGTTGCTGATCGATATAGTAGGCGACGCCCGCCTCTTTGCCGCCGGGCCCCAAATCGTCCGGCGGAATAAGCCGATCGACCGCGGCCTCCACGAACGCCCGCTCGGGTGCCGTGAAAAACACGTATGCTTCGGGTTGATTTCCCAGCGCCGGCGCCGAAGCGCCCGAACCGGACGCCGCCGGCGACCCTGCAGCGAGCGGAGGAGCCGGGCTCGTGCCGGCACTGCTTGGCGATTGTTGTGCCGGCGCACACTCCGTGAGCGTTGACGCGGCGGCCGCGGCGCCGAGGACCCCAAGCATTTTTTTGCGGCTGAGTTCGTTAGCCATTCGCACCCTCGCAACTTGAACGGCATCGCCGGCGCGCGAAGGGCGCCGACAAAAGTATACGCCGAGTATACTCCCGAGCGAATCGTCCTGAATAGCTATCCAAACGGGCGTACATGCACCGTGCCCTGGAGGCGCTTGTTATGTGTTGGGCGGATCGGCGGGCGGCGGAGGGGCGGCCCGGTGCGATCCGGTTGGGCGCTCGTCGTGAGGTTGTTCCCCGTTGTTAACCAGTTCATCATCATTCGCAGGCCGAGGCGGACGTCTCAGGCGAACGTGGCGCACCATGAACGGTTCGGCCGCGACCCAACTCACCGCGCGCAAGAAGATCTTGCTCGTCGACGATGAGGCGGCGATCGTACAATCGCTGCGCTACAACCTCGAAAAGAACGGTTACGCCGTGACGACCGCCGGCGACGGCCGAATGGCGGTCGCGCTTGCCGCGAGCGAACAGCCGGATCTCGTCGTGCTCGACATTATGCTGCCCCTGCTCGATGGAATCGAGGCGTGCAAGCAGATCCGCAAGGTCAGCTCGGTTCCGATCATCATGCTCACCGCAAAGGATCAGGAATTCGACAAGGTTTTGGCGCTCGAACTCGGCGCGGACGACTATGTCACCAAACCGTTTTCGCTGGGTGAGATCATGGCGCGCATCAAGGCGCGTCTGCGGCGTCAAGACGTCACGATCGAGCAGCAGAAGAACGAAGCGATCACAATCGGCGAATTAACGATCGATCCGTCGCGCCAGCGGCTTGTTGTGCGTGGCGCCGACGTGCAGCTCGCGCCCAAAGAATTTCGCCTCTTGCACGTTTTGATGGAAAACCGCGGCCGGATCGTGACCCGCCAGATGTTGCTCGAAAAAGTTTGGGGCTACGATTTTGAGGGCGAGCACCAGACGATTAGCGTGCATATTCGCTGGCTACGCGAAAAGACCGAAATCGACCCGAATAATCCGCGGCACATTATCACCGTGCGCAGCCGCGGGTACATGTTTCGGGAGTAGCCGTGCCGCCGGATCTCGTGGCTGGACTGATTGGTGCAGTCGTGGGCAGTATCGTGGCTTTCGCCGCGATGCGAGGTCGCGGCTCGCGCGAAACGCGGGGCGAATCGGAGCGCTCAACGGCCGTCGTCAGCGAGGAAACAACCACCCAGCGCCTCGTGCGCGTATTGCCGTTCGCGGCGTTCATGTTCGACGGGGGCGGCCGTCTCACGTTCGTCAACGAGGCGGCGGAGACGCTGTTCGGCATTATGGCGGAGCGTGCGTACGGGCGAGCGCTGATCGAGGTCGTGCCGTCGGTCGATTTCGAGCGCCAGGTAGCCGAAGCGCTGCGCGGTCAGTCGTCGACCCGTGACGTGCGCGTTATCGACGGCGATCGCGAGCGCGTGTTCGGCATCACCGCGCAACCGCTCGAAAGCGACGGCGCTATCGCGATTGCGGCCGACCGGACGGCGCTGGTGAGTATGGAACGCGTGCGCCGCGATTTTGTGTCGAACGTTTCGCACGAATTGCGTACGCCGCTCTCAGCGATCAAGCTGATGGTTGAAACGGTCTTACTGTCGGATGATGATGCCGAAGCGCGCGCGATGTTCTTGCCGCGCGTCGCGCGCGAAGTCGATCGTATGGTTCAGCTGGTCGAAGATTTACTCGAATTAGCCCGTTCGGAATCAGGCCGGCTCGTGCTGCGGAAGGCCGTCTTCGATCTCTCCGATGTGGCTGCCGCCGTTGTCAACACGTTCGCGCACCGCGCCGATACGCTTGAGATTGAACTCGAGCTTGAAGCGCCGCAGGAAGTGTTCGTTGATGCCGACCTCGATCGCCTCACCCAAGTCGCGATGAACTTACTCGACAACGCACTGCGCCATACACCGCCGCACGGAACGGTGCTCATCGAAGTAGCTCGCGAAGCCGACACGGCGGTCTTGCGCGTGCGCGATACGGGCATCGGTATTCCGCACAACGATCTATCGCATATCTTCGAGCGGTTTTATGTCGTCGACCGTTCGCGATCGCGTGGCCATAGCGGTACGGGCCTTGGGCTATCGATCGCTCGGCATCTGGTTGAAGCCCACGGCGGCTCGATCGAGGCTGAGTCCATTTTCGGCCAAGGCGCGACGTTTGTGTGTCGCTTGCCGCTCGTGCCCGCATCGGGACCGGCGAACATTAAGAATCCTTAATGTCGCCTTAATCTAGACTTACGCTCATCTTGCGACGATCCTGACGTCTCTGTTTGGTCCCGTAGTCACCACAACGTACGCTTTGGAGGTTATTTGTGACGAGGAACGCTGCATTCGCGGCTTTACTCCTTGGGTTCTCTCTTGTTGCTCCGACGCCGGCGTTTGCCGACACGTCGATCAGCATTTCCGGTTCGACGGCGTTACTGCCGCTCGTAAAAGACGCCTCCGGTGTTTATCAGTCGCAGCATCCCGATGTCAAAATCAGCGTCTCGGGCGGCGGTTCGGGCACCGGCATCAACGACGCTGCAGCCAAAGCAGTCGACATCGGCGACTCCGACATTCTCGCGCCGACGCATCCTGAGCTGCACGATAATCGCGTCGCCGTGATCGGTTTTGCTGTTGTTACGAATCCGAGCGTCAGCGTGAAAAATCTGACGAAGAAGCAAATCTCGGACATTTTCTCGGCCAAGGTTACGAATTGGAAAGATGTCGGCGGACCCGACCAAAAAATCGTCGTCATCAATCGCCCGCGCAGTTCGGGTACGCGCGCCGTGTTCACGAAGACGGTCATGGGTGGTGTGCCGGTGAGCGAATCGGGCCTAACCGAAGACGCCACGGGCACCGTCGTCAGCGTTGTGAAGCAAACACCGGGCGCGATCAGCTATGCGGCCTTTTCCGGCACGCACGGGCAGGGCCTCAACGAGCTGTCGATCGACGGCATCGCACCGACGGACGCGAACATCATCGTGGGTAAGTACCCGGTCTGGTCCTACGAACACATGTTCACGCTCGGACCGCCGACGGGCGAGATCTCGCGCTTCATTGCATTCATCTCGACCCGTAGCGATCTGATCCAAAAGAACGGTTTCATCAAGATCACTGACATGAAGGTCAAAGAAACCGACCGATAAATCCGACCGTCTGTACAAGGCATCGGAGGGGCGGCTCAAGTAGTCGCCTCTCCCTTCATTCTCGCCTTTCTTCGGTGAAGCTGACGTGATCGCACTCCAGGCAAAACGCTCCCATCGCAACGAACGCATCGCGAAGAACGTGCTGCGTGCGGCTGCGATGTTTGTCGTTTTTGCGATTGCCGTACTCATTTTGTATTTGATGACCGAAGGCACAAAGACGTTCTTCATCGATCGCTTTCCGGTCTGGAAGTTCTTGTTCTCGAGCGAGTACGATCCGTCGGAAAAACTGGGCGGCGCTGCGATCTTCATCGTCGGCACGCTGGCGGTCACGATTTTTGCCATCGTGATCGGTGGTCCGTTCGGCATCGCGGTCGGCGTGTTTCTGAGCGAGATTGCGCCCTCGCGCATGGCCGCAATCCTCAAACCGGCAATCGAACTGCTCGTCGGTATCCCTTCGGTTGTCTACGGCTGGCTCGGGCTGACGCTGCTGGTTCCGTTCTTACGCACGCACACGTCATCGCCGAGCGGCTTTGGCCTTGCGGCGGCCGGGATCGTGCTGTCGATCATGATTTTGCCGACGGTCATTTCGTTGTCGGAAGATGCATTTCGTTCGCTTCCTCCGGCCTTACGCGAAGGGTCTCTTGCGCTGGGTGCGACCCGCTGGCAGACGATCACTCGCGTGCTTTTGCCGAGCGCTTCGAGCGGAATCGCCGTAGCGCTCATTCTTGGAATTGCCCGTGCCGTCGGCGAAACGCTTGCCGTGCAAATGGTGCTGGGCAACTCGACGCAATTTCCCATGGGCATTTTTGCGCCGACTGCTGCGCTCACAACAGAAATCGTTATCGATATGCCGGGCGCGACTCAGGGCTCTTTTCTCGAACATGAGCTGTTTTCAATGGCATTCTTGCTGCTCCTCATTGCGATGGTGTTGATCTTGCTGGTCCGGTTCGCATTGCGGAAGCGCATTTGATGGGAATTTCGGCAGCGCAAAAGCGCACGGTGCGTGTCACCTCGGACACCGGCGTGAAGGTCCGTCGGTTCATCGATTTGCTGGCGACCGTCGTCTTGTGGGCGATGGCGTCAAGCATCATCTTACTTCTTGCGGCATTCATCGCATATTTGTTCTATCTCGGCGGCCATTGGCTCACCTGGGACTTCATTTTCGGCTTACCCAAAGAAACGACAGCCGGCGGCGGTATCGGGCCGGAGATCTACAACTCGTTTTATATTCTGATCCTCACACTTATCTTCACGATTCCGATTGCGCTTGCTGCCGGCATTTATTTGCAAGAGTACGAACAGCCGGGTATCTTCCGCAGCATCGTTCAGTTCAGCGCAGAATCGCTCGCGACGGTTCCATCGATCGTTATGGGACTATTCGGCTTGCTTATCTTCGTGTATTACTTCCACTGGGGTTTCTCTGCCATCGGCGGCGCCCTTACGCTGACATTACTCAACTTGCCGGCACTCATGCGGGTGACGCAGGAGGCCCTTTCGTCAGTACCCGATACGCTTCGAGAAGCGTCGATGGGATTGGGCGCAACAAAGTGGCAAACAGTGCTCCGGACGGTCCTGCCCAGTGCAATTGGCCGCATGACAACCGGGATCGTATTGATCGCAGGGCGAATTTTTGGCGAGACCGCAGCGTTGATCTTCACGGCTGGCCTTTCGCTAAGCACCAACCACCCCTATCAACTTCAACCATTTCGGCCGGCGGAGACTCTAGCGATTCATCTGTGGTACACGCACTCCGAATCGATCGTTCCCGATGTTGACCGTATCGGCAATGGTTCGGCTCTTGTTTTGTTGATTATGGTTTTGGCTTTTAACATTCTCGCCCGCATCGGCGGAAGTTTTCTCACTAAACGTTTCACAGGGAGATCGTCGTGATCGATGCCGCACCGGCAGTCGAAGCGCGGGACAAGCTTACCGCACGCGATCTCAACATCTATTACGGCGCCTTTCACGCGATCAAGAACGCGACGCTGGCCATGCAGGCTCAGACTGTAACCGCGCTGATCGGGCCATCGGGTTGCGGCAAGTCAACGTTTTTGCGCGCGCTCAATCGCATGCACGATCTCACCCCGGGAGCACGCGTCGAAGGCAACGTTACCTTAGATGGCCAGGACATCTACGCATCCGACGCGGACCCCGTCGTCATCCGTCACCGCATCGGCATGGTGTTTCAGCGCCCAAATCCGTTTCCGAAGACGATTTACGAAAACGTCTGCTACGGATCGAAGATTCACGGCGAACGCAACAAGGCCAAGCTCGATGAGATTTGCGAGCGCTCGTTGCGCCAGGCGGCGCTTTGGGACGAAGTCAAAGACCGGCTCCATCGCTCCGCTCTTGATCTGTCGGGCGGTCAGCAGCAGCGCATGTGCATTGCGCGCGTCCTGGCCGTTGAACCCGAAGTTATTCTGATGGATGAACCTGCCTCCGCGCTCGATCCAATCGCGACTTCGAAGATCGAAGATCTTATCGGGGAACTCAAGAAAGACTACAGCGTCGTGATCGTGACGCATTCGATGCAGCAGGCGGCGCGTATCTCGGAATATACGGCGTTCTTCCACCTTGGCGAGATTGTTGAGGTGGGGACCACGACGAATATTTTTACGCGACCGAAAGAGAAGAGAACCGAGGATTATATTACGGGGCGCTTCGGGTAGAACCGGCGCCCCGCGCGGACGCTCTGTTGGCTCTTTTTCGAAGCGGTGGAGGGGTTGGGGCCTCGGTTTGGGGAGAGATGCAGGGATGATATCTAGCCGACAATCCTTGACTGCTACCTCTTCATTGCCGTCTTCTATGCGGGCATTGCGCAAAGAGTCGCCGCAAGCGGGATTTGTTCGCAAGGATATTGCGGTGCCGGGGTTTGGGGCGAACGACGTTCTTATTCGGGTGAAGAAGGTTGGGCTTTGCGGGACCGATGCGCATATCTATGGGTGGGATCATTGGGCGCAGCGGCGGGTGAAGCCGCCGCTTACGATCGGGCATGAGTTTATGGGGACGGTTGCGGCGGTTGGAGACGAAGTGCGCGCCGTGGTTGTGGGCGACCGGGTTTCGGCTGAGGGGCATCTGGCTTGCGGGATTTGTTTGTTGTGTCGGACGGGGCAAGCGCATATTTGCGAGCATGTGAAGATTATTGGGGTTGATACTGACGGCTCGTTTGCGGATTTTATTACGATGCCTGAGAGTAATGTTTGGAAGTTGGCTCCGGCTATCCCGGATGCTTGGGCGGCGGTGTTCGATCCGCTTGGGAATGCGGTACATACGGTTATGGCGGCGGGTGTTTCGACCAAGAGCGTTGTTATTACGGGCGTTGGGTCGATTGGGTTGATGGCGATCCCGGTTGCGCGGGCGGCGGGGGCGGCTTCAGTTTTTGCCGTTGATGTGAATCCGGCGAAGTTGGAGTTGGCGGCTCGGGTTGGGGCGGATGCGACGTTTCTGGCGAGCGATCCGAATGTTGTTGATGAGATTTTACGGCGGACGAATGGCGATGGCGTTGATGTGCTGCTCGAGATGAGTGGGCAGGGGTCGGCGATCGATAGCGGGCTTGCGATGGTGCGTAACGGGGGGACGGCTGCGCTGCTCGGGATTCCGTCGGATGACATCAGCATCAATTTGGCCGAGCGCATTATTTTCAAGGGCTTGACGGTGCTGGGAATCAACGGCCGCAAGATGTTTGAGACGTGGTATCAGACGGAGGCGCTCGTTAAAAGTGGGCGTGTGGATTTGTCGCCGATTATTACGCATGAGATGCCGTTCGAGGCGTTCGATGATGCCTTTGCATTGATGAAGAGCGGAGCGGCTGCGAAGATCGTTCTTGATGTGGAGAGTGCTTAAGATGAAACGTATCCGGCGGTTGATGGCAGCGATTGCCGCGCTCGTATTTGCGCTCGCTCCGCAGTCCGGTGCGTTCGCGCAAAGTACGGCGGCGCCGGTGGCTACGCCGAGTCCGCCGGCGTCGGCTCCGGTTATGGCGAGGATGGGTTTTTTCGAGCGCGAGATCGGACGAACCGGAGAGAGCTTCAACGGTATTGCGCAGGTCTTTAGTGCATACGAGTCGCGCTATGCGCTGGCGGACGCGCAGCCATTCGAGCGCGGGATCAACAGCATTCAACTGTACAACGACGGTACGCGGTGGTATATCGTGTCCGTTTTTTGGGCGGGAGCGGACGCTGCGAATCCGGTCCCGGAGCGTTATCTCGGTAAGCACGACACCGGGTCGTAGCCTACATCTGGACTAAACGTAAGTCCAGGCGGACAAAGTGTTTGACGTGAGAAATCGGCACGTGCTCTTTGGCCAGCGTGCGTTCGCCGGAGCGTACGAAAATATCGTACATCTCCGGGATGACTCCGTGGAGGATGTAGGCACCGGAGCGATCCGTGCGCGTTGTGTACGAGAGCTGCCCGTTTTCAGAGGTGGCATGGATCGTGACGTTGGCGACGGCACGGCCGATGCGGTCGCGGACGTATCCGCCGATCGCAGTCGCCGGATGCCCCTCAGGGTCTTTCCCTTCGCCCGGTATGAGCGCGCGTGTCATCTGCTGGCGATATCCGCCCAAGACGCCGACGCCGCGCACGAAAAGTGAAAGATAGCCGCGCGCCGAGATCACCAAATCGTAGACGCCTTGCGGTAAGTCGGCGGTGAAGTTTCCACGCTCGTCGGCGTCCATGCGGGACACGCGGTTGTCGCGCCAAACGCATGTGATTCGAGCAGACCCTAGCGGGACGCTCGAACGACGATCCAAAAGCGTGCACACGAGCGTACCAGCCTGCCGAACACCCGTGTCGTGATCTACTGACATGTCCCTTACCGTATCGGCCAAGCGAGCCCGGAGTTGATAATGAATGCGACCTACGAACAGAAACTAAACGCGGACCTTCAAGCGCTGCGCGACGCCGGAACCTACAAACGGCTGCGCCACCTGACCGGGCCGATGGCCGCTCACGTTCGGATGGAAGAAGCGGGCGACGTTATTGTCCTCTCCAGCAATGACTACCTGGGACTCGCCGACGACCCGGACGTGGTTGCTGCCGGCATCGAGGGCTTGCGCAAGTACGGCGCCGGCACGGCCTCCGTGCGTTTTATTTGCGGCACGTTCGACGTGCACCGGATGCTGGAGGAAAAGATTGCGGCCTTCATGCGGATGCCGGCGTCGCTATCCTATGTGTCGTGCTGGACGGCGAATGAAGGTCTCTTACCGACCGTCGGCACCGCGGGCAACACACTCATATCGGATGAACTCAATCACGCCTCGATCATCGACGGCTGCCGGCTCGCTGCAGCCAAACGGTTGCGCTACAAACATAGCGATATGGCCGACCTTGAAGCGAAATTGCGCGACGCCGAGGGTCAGGCGTTTATTGTGACGGACGGCGTGTTCTCGATGGAAGGCAGCGTTGCAAAGCTGCCGCAGATCGTCGCGTTGGCAGAAAAGTATCATGCCGTTACGATCGTCGATGACAGTCACGGTACCGGCGTTATGGGGAAAACCGGCCGCGGGACAGTGGAACACTTCGGCCTCGAAGGCCGGGTCGATATCGTAACCGGAACGCTCGGCAAGGCACTCGGCGGCGCCGCCGGCGGCTTTGTCGCCGGCAGTGAGGCATTGATCGATACGCTCATACAGCGTTCGCGTACGCAGCTTTTTTCGAACGCGCTGCCGGCGACTGTTGCATGCAGCGCGCTCAAGGCGATCGAATTGCTCGAAACGCGCCCTGCGCTTGTTGAACGCCAGCGAGACAACGTTGCCTATTTTCGCGCCGGTCTGACGGCGCTCGGTTTTAAGCCGCTCGACGGCCCAAGCGCCATCGTGCCGATCATCGTCGGCGAGACCGCGTTTGCAATTGCGATGAGCGATCAACTCTTACGCGAAGGCGTTTTTGTCACCGGCTTCGGGTTTCCGGTCGTACCGGAAGGAACGGCGCGCATCCGTGTGCAGATTAGCAGCGGCCTTGCCCGGCCGGACTTAGACCGGGCGCTGGCCGCATTCGAGAAGGTTGGTCGCGCGCTAGGTGTCATCGGCAAGATGGCCAGCTGTTCGATTGCTTAGCGGGCGAGCTCTGCGCTTGCGTCGTGTACGCTATCGTAGGATGCAAAAACGCGGTCGAGTTGGAGCAACTCCCATATGCGCGAACAGGGTGTGTTCGGAGCGGGGCGTACGATCGCCAAGCGGCGCTTGGCGAGGCGACAGGTTTTCCCGACACCGATGAGCACGCTCACGGCGGTGCTATCCATATACGGGACCGCACGCAGATCGATGACAACCTCAGCGGTGGATTCGGCGAGAAAACGGGCCGTAGCCGCCGCGAACGAGTCCTTTGTCGCGATATCAAGCTCGCCGCTCACCACCAATAGCGGGATACTGTCGACGAGCGCACGCGTAAAAGTCGTTTCCATCGTATCCAAATGTTGCCAATCAGTCGCTACCTGCTCAAGCGAGCGGGCATCTGCTATCCAGGCCGATTCGCAAAGCGTTCGCGGGCGCCTGCGTTAGAGGTGAGCAGTGCAACCGTGCGTTCCTTCGCAACACCATTCTCAAATTGGGTAAAGGCTATGCGGAGCGACAAACCGTGCAAACCGACAACAGATGGGTCTTCGAGTCGAACGATCCGCTGGAAGCGCGCACGCATCGCGACGCGTTCGTCGCCTACTTGCGCCACCAAGCAACACCGGATAGCGACTTCGAAGCTGCAGAGCTGGTGTATGGTGAACTGATCGGCAATGTGGTTCGCCATGCGTATGGGCACATAAAAGTGGTTGTTGAGTGGCGCGATGGCATGGCAACGCTGTGTGTCGCCGATCATGGCGGAGGCTTCTCTCGAAACTTCACCCTGCCGGAATCAGGAGCCGACTTCAACCGCGGGATGCTCGAAAACGGCCGCGGCCTGTCGATCGTCCGGCGCCTGTCGAGCGCCGTTTGCGTCGAGTGTGACACCGCGGGCTGTGAGGTTCGCGCCGTCCTGCCGGTGCGCCGAGCCGCCTAGCGGTAGCCACGCGCCTAGTGGTACTATCGGGGAGTGTCCATTCAAAGGCGCGTCCCCGAACCGGTGCGTCCGCTCGTGCGCGACGCGGGAGACGCCGATCGCGAGGCGGTCCGGCGAATATACAACGAGGGCATCGCCGACCGGATTGCGACGTTAGATGAAGAGCTCAAGACGCAAGCCGACATCGTCGCGTGGTTCGAGGCGCACACTGACCGTTACGCCGTCCTCGTGGTGCAGGATGACGCGGGGGCAATCGTAGGCTGGGCGTCACTTAATCCCTATTCGCACCGCTGCGCGTATCGGGGCGTCGCGGATCTGTCCATCTATGTGAGCCGGACAGCGCGCGGCTGCGGAATCGGATCGCTGTTGATGGAGGCGATCGAGCGCAGAGCACGCGACAACGAGTTTCATAAGATCGTGCTGTTCATGCTTGCGTTCAACGAGCCCGCACAGCGGCTCTACCGTGCCTGTGGCTATCGCGAAGTCGGTATCTTTCACGAACAGGGCCGGCTTGACGGCGCATTCGTACATGTCACAGCAATGGAGAAGATTTTGACATGAGCGATCGCACCGAACGAATATCAACTGCGCTTAGCGCGGCCGTTAGTAGGGATCCGCGCGCGTCCGAAAAGTTCGCGGTGCTCCCGCGTTCGCATCGCGAAGTGTACGTCGACTGGATAGAAAGTGCGAAGAAACCGGAAACGCGCGACAAGCGTATCGCCGAAGCACTCGAGATGATTGCCGGCGGAAGGCGCCGCGGCTAGCAGAACCTCGCTGCAACCTGGACGGGCATTATCGGTTTAATGGCGCCGGTAGGGCGACATAGCCAAGTGGTAAGGCAAGGGCCTGCAACGCTCAGACCGCGGTGTTCGACTCCCGCTGTCGCCTCCAACAGCCCCTTCACCGCCACCATCCCGCGAGCTGCCGCATATTTGTACGCGGTATGAGCACGGATGTGTTAATGAGTACGCGCTCGCCGCGGGCGATGCGTTTCTCAAATGCGGCCCGGTTCAGTCCCAGACCTCACGCTCGCCGCGGACAAACGCGATGTTCTCTTCGAGGGTGCCGAAAATGCCGGCGAGTGCGCCGGAATACATCGAGCGAATAATACGAACCACACCCACAGCAGAACTGATGACACGGGAAGAAAAGATAGCGTGCATGACGGCGACGAGTATTGAAATCGGCTGTGTCGAGGGCGACGATGACCTAGAACAGATACTGGTGTTGCAAAAGCGCAATCTGACGTTTTCTAAGGACGGGTTTGTCACCGTCCATCACACGCTCGATATTCTGCGCGCATTTCACGCAATGATGCCGAGTGTTGTGGCAAGGCATCACGGCGATGTCGTTGGCTATGCGCTTTCGATGCCACGAGAGGCGAGCGGGCTCGTTCCCATCCTTGAACCGATGTTCAGACGTCTCGATACGCTGGCAGTTCTCGCGGCCCAGCGCTGGTATGTGATGGGGCAGGTTTGCGTAGACGAGGCATGGCGCGGCCGCGGGTTGTTTGGCAAACTCTACGACGAACACCGTAATCGCTTCGCGGGACAGTTCGACTGGCTAGTTACCGAAATTGCGATGCGCAATCCACGCTCTCTGAAGGCTCACGCCCGCGTCGGCTTCGTAGAAATCGATCGTTACGTTGATGATACCGACGAGTGGTCCGTCGTCGGCCTGCGCCTTTCCCGGTCTGAGCGCACGTGATGTAACGTCCTGGAAGCCATTGGCTGAGGACAGTATATGCCTTGACAGGCATATACTGATTCGGGTATGCTAGCAGCGTTGGAATCAGTATTCGACATCATTGCGGAGCCGAACCGGCGCGCGATCTTGAGCCTGCTGGTCTCGTCACAACGATCGGTGGGGGAGATCGAGCGTCATCTTCGCATGCCGCAGTCGGCCGTGTCGAAGCACTTGCGGGTGCTGCGCGAAGCCGGTTTCGTCGAATCCACGGTGGACGCGCAGCGCCGGCTCTACCGGCTCAAACCCGAGCCCCTGCGGGAGGTGGAGACGTGGCTCGCCCCGTTCCGGCAGTTGTGGTCCGTTCACGTCGACATTCTCGAGCGCTATCTCGATCGCATGGATACCTCACCTCCCAAGAAACGGAAGAAAAGGAAACGCTAGATGAGCGATCGCGAAACATACGCACCGGGTTCGGCCAATGTGGTGCAGGTACGCAAGGACGGAGAGATCTGGACGCTCGTTCTGGTCAGAGATCTGCGCCATCCGCCGGAAAAAGTCTGGCGCGCGCTTACCGAGCCGACGCACTTGCGCGAGTGGGCGCCCTTCGATGCTTCTGCGGACCTCGGCAACGTTGGAATTGTGGACGTCACCTGGGTGGGAACGTCCGCGCCGATCGAAACGCGCGTCACGCGCGCCGATCCTCCCAAGGCGCTCGAATATACGTTGGGCGGCAATGATATGCGGTGGGAGCTCGAAGGTCGCGGCAGCGGGACGCGCCTGACGCTGTGGGCTGTCATCGATCGCCGCTTCATCTCGATGGGTGCTGCCGGATGGCACATCGCGTTCGACGTTCTAGAGCGATTGCTCGACGGAACGCCCATCGGGCGTATCACCGGCGCAACGGCGATGCAGTTCGACGGTTGGCAGCGGCTCAACGCCGAGTACGCGCAGCAGTTCGGCATCGAATTGCCCAAATGGGAACCTAGCACGTAATAATAATAGGGAGCAAAAACGTGAACGTACTCTTATGGATTCTTCAGATTCTTCTCGCCCTGCACACTGCCGTCGGCGCGGTTTGGAAGTGGACCAATCCCGAGCAGACCATGCCATCCTTAGGAGCGATTCCCCACGGGGTTTGGCTGGGCATGAGCGTCGTCGAGCTACTCTGCGTTGTCGCTTTGATCGTCCCGGCATTCAGTAAGCGACTGGCCATCCTGGCTCCGATCGCCGCGGCCTTCGTGGCCGCCGAAATGCTGTTCTTTTCGGGCGTGCATGTCGCTTCCGGTTCCACCAGCATCGGGCCGGTAATCTATTGGCTCGTCGTGGCTGCCGTTTGTGCGTTTATTGTATATGGGCGGCTCGTTCTTAAACCGATTCGCCGAGGCGAGTTCGCGTAGTGTCTGCGCAAGATCGCAATCGCGAGGCCGCCTGCGGCGGCCGGCCAGAGCCAGCGAACGAGCGGGGGATTCAAGAAGGTGAAGTTCACGACGGAAAACGCTGTGAACTTTAATGGCTGAAACGGCCGATGTCAATCCGGAACTAAATGCCACGGCGGGATCGCTGCTGGGCTTCTTAACGCTCGGCCCGTCCTCGGGCTACGAACTTGCCGAGCGCATCGAATCATCGATCGGCAACTTCTGGAATGTGACCCGCAGTCAGATCTATCGGGAACTGCGGACGCTGGAGCAGATGGGATTTGTTTCTGCAGGCGGTCGCAGCGCGCGTGATAGGACCCCGTATTCGGTCACGCCGGCGGGCGAGCGCGCCTGCTGTAGAGCCGGAGCATCCCTATCCGGCGCTCACGCTGCGCTTCGGCATTATGCACGAAGAGATGATCCTGAAGTGGATCGACTCGATCAAATTGCCTTGAAGAAAGTGGTCACGGAAACGCGCGCGGTGCGGAAACGGATGTCTTAGTCCACGATGAAGAGCTTTGCGCCCGTGCGGTTGCCGACCGGTGAGCAGCATCGCCGAAATCGGAGACCTGATAACACATGCCGTCAGTAAGTTGAAACGTTCTGCCGTCGGCTAATCCGTATCGAGTTCTCCCTCGAGCACGAAAACAATATGGCGCAGTCTGTAACGAAATGTGAACCAAAACACGAACGCGTCGATCCCCGAAATCTGAGACGACCGCTTAAGCGAACGTTAAAAATAGCTCGATACGCTCGATGAAGCGCTTGCCGTCGGGAAAAAGGCATCGTTAATAAGTGTTAAAAATGATTGATACGCTTGATGAAGCGCGCGCCAGCGGGAAGAGGCAACGCTAATAGCTGTTAAAATGATTTGATGCCCTTGATTAGGTGCGTACCCGGCGGGAAGAACGTCACTTAATTTTTAGGGAGAAACATTGAAACTTCGCAATGTAATGTTGCCGCTGTTCATTATGGCGTCCGTATCGTTCGCCGCTTGTTCGAACGGAGGTTCGTCGGTCGTCTCTCCGGTAGCGGCAAAAGGCTCTGCGCGCGTGCCGCAGTGCGTGCCGTCAATCGAAAACGGCGGCTGCCCCAATCCCGCAACGCCGCGGCCGGCGCCTTGGCCGGGCTTCACGAACGCGATCGCTGATGGAAATTTCCTTAACGCCGAGGCCAACATCCACCAGGCCGCCCTCGTGGCTCCCGCCGGATTTAGCGGTCCCGACCTGCCGGGCTTCTGGTATGCATGCGGTGAAGATCTAAGAACACACCTGTCGAACGGCGGACTGACGGGCGTTGGCGTTGACAGTCAAACCGGCCAAGCGATGAGCACCGGAGCACCTCAGGAGTTCGTCAACATCGCCGATTTTCCATCGGCGAACGGGCTCGAACCGTGGTCGGCGCAAATCGGCAACACGACGCTGGAACCGTTGACACCGAGCGGCGATGCAGCGATCTTTGGGATCTGCTACGACTTCACCGTTCCGGCGAACGCAAATCTTAGCTTCTGGGCCAAAGAAATCACGACTGTGACGCCGAGTCAGCCGCTCGAAGGCTATCAGACCGCGGCTATTTTGGCGAGCAGCCCGGTCATTGGCTCGACGTTTCCGGCAATGACTCCGTTGTACTCGGTGCAACAGAATTTGGGCTGGAAGCAATACGGGTACTCGCTGCAGAATTTTTCGGGCTCCGCAACGTTGTTTTTCGGATTGCAGTCGGTGGGTGCGAGCAGCTCGCTCGTGCAGCGGATTGCCGGTGTTGCGGTGGGAACGCAACCGTTGTATAGCCCGGTCCCAGCAGCAGCGACGATTCCGTACGTGTACGCTGCGAACTTTATCTCCAGTACAATCACATCGTATCCCACAACTATTTCCGGAACGACAAATGGAGCGCCGCCGACGACGACGATCGGCGGGGCGAACACAGCCCTCGCTGGTCCCGCGGCTCTTGCAGTCGACCCAACATCGGGAAATATTCTCGTCGCCAACGCCGGTGGGTCGACGATTTCCGTTTTCCCCAACGGATCAAATGGAAATGTTACGCCGCTAACACTGACCAGCGCGGCTCTTGCCGCAGGCGGAGGTGTCGCCGGCCTCGCAGTCGATAACAACGGGCTGATTTACGCGTCGCTCAATACGTCAAACACGATCGAAGTATTTGCGCAGGGTTCGACCGGAAGCAACGTTGTGCCGGTGAACTTCATCAGTGGATCGGTGCTCAGCGGTCCAGTGGGAATGGCGTTCGATTCAAGCAATAATCTCTACGTTGCAAACAGCGGAACCAATACGATTGTGGCATTCGGCGCCGGAGCGAGCGGCATCAATCCCCCGACAATCGGGCTGCTCATGTTAAATGCCAGCACCCTTCCCATTCTCAGCAACAACACGTCAGTCGCCGTTGATTCGAGCGGGCGAGTCATCGCCGGTAATGATTGCCAAGGATTCTACGTTTACGATCCGCTGAGTTCGACGCAGCCAAGACTGACGATTCCCGGTCCCGGCCAATGTCCCGGTGGCGCAGTCGCCGTCAACGTGACAAATGGGAACAACGGTATATTCGCGTCCAATAACAGTTCGATCGGCAACGGCGTAAGCCCGGCGATCGCCGTATTCTCACAATCGAGTATTGTCAGCAATCCTTCTCCCCTCGAAACAATCACCGGCACGAGCACGGGGCTCAACGGGGTATCTGCTCTAGCAATTCACTAGGGCACAATCGCTGCTGCTCTTTCTCGCCTCCACGTTGCGGCGAGAAAGAGCGCGGCGCATCACATTCGAATTCGGCAAAAGGTCTCGCCGCATTGCAAGCTAAGTCGATTCCTATGAAAACCCGCATCATGGTCTTGCTGGCGATCTGCTTCATCGCAGATATCGTCCTCGGCATTTTCCGCACTATGTCAGGTAACCCGGCCAGGAGCGACGCATTGGGCAGCGTTCAGCTCTGGATCTTGCTCCCGATCGCCATCTGCATTTGGCGCCTTATCGATCTCAACCGGAAAGGGTCAGCAAAATAACGCTCGCTATCCCGCGTTCGGCACGGTATATCGGGCTCATTTTTTTTGTGCAATGATGCCGCTACGCCAAGCCCATAGCCCGGCAACATCGCGCGAACCTTGGACCGGCGGATCGCCCCACTTAAACGGCTCGCTGCCAACGACGAATAAGCCGGCGCCGTACGCGGGAAGCGTAAAAACGGCGAGCTGTGCAATCTCGGTCCGCCATACTTCGTTTCCGTTGCGACGGTCGACGAGCGTCAACCAACTGTCCGGACTCGTCTGCCCGTTTTCGTTGAGCAGTTCGTGTACGCTGTGATCTGAGACGATCAGGAAGCGGTCGTGCGGTATGAAATGTTCGTACTCCCATGATGTTGCGGCTTCCCATTGCTTGGCTCCGTTCGAGCGCAGAAGTGTGCGATCGATCCAGCCATTTTCGCTGCTGTTCCCGTGTGGGCCGTCGCACACGAGCACATCATGCGAATCGAGCAGTACCGGCCCTATGGGGCAGCTGCCGGAATGTTGATGCTGCCAGTGCACCATGCCGCTCGCGGCATCAAGAACGCTCAACGTCTCGCTCGTGTAATAGCCTTCGGTACCCTTATTTTCTTGCCACACGTAGACCGTCCGGGCATCGGCGACAACATCGCTCACAAGATGTTCTTCCGGCTTTTCTACCCAAACCATAGCACTGGTTTTGGGATCGTAGCGCTTTTTTCCGAATCGCTCGCGCGACTCGCGTTTCCAGCGCAGGGCCCCGGTCGTACGGTCGAAGGCGTATAACCCAAAGAAGGCCGGGGTCAATTCATCGACCTGCAAGGTTCCGAAAACATAGACGGTTTGGCCGCCGACGACGGGCGCGGTCGTGAGCGAAACCGGCACGCGAGACGCCCATCGTTCGCGACGGCACACATCAACGGCATGTAACGTCCCATCCTTTCCCGCAATGTAGAGGACGCCGTCGGCATACGTCGTCGGTCCGAGCGTTCGCGGCACGATACATTTTGCCGGCGAACCGGAAGCGGCATCGAGCGCGCTCACGCGCCCCGATCCGTCATCAGCGAAAATGGTGCCTCCGGCAACGACGATAATGTGTGCTGCCGGTGATTGCGCCATCCAGAGCTTCTTGCCGTTTCGCGCATCGAAAGCAGACACACGGCCACGCTGGGAATCCCACAGCTTTGCAACCGCATAGACAACTCCGCCCGACACGATTGGCGTGTCGACGACGCGCACATCCGCATTATGCCAGACCGGCTTGATAGTGGGTCCGCTATACTTTGGACGATCGGAATTCAAAAGGGCAGCGCAGCCGGACAACAGCAGCGTTCCGCACCAGAACATCACGGATTTTAGCACACCACACGGCAGCAATTTCATGGAAAGCTCAGCGTCGTTGAAGCCGAGGCGATTTTCGCGCTAGCTTCAGGTCGGCGATGTTGCGCGGGCTGCGTTATGACGACCATAGGGTTTTCGTTGAGCACCAGCAAAAGATGATCCTTCGATAGCGAGGTCAGCAGCCGATCGGTATTCCAATGGTCGCGCCCGTTGCAACCCATGACATCAACATTCTAAATTTACATTCTTGCCACGGTAGGTGGATACCGTGATCGTTCACGTTGTGGACGGCACATATGAGCTGTTCCGTCACTATTACGCGATGCCGTCGGCGCGCGATGAGCAGGGCCGAGAGGTTGCCGCGGTGCGTGGTGTTCTCGCGTCCATCCGCGGGATGGTGCGGGACGGTGCGACGCACATCGGTGTTGCAACCGACCACGTCATCGAGTCGTTCCGCAACAAATTGTGGGCGGGATACAAGACGGGTGAAGGGATCGACCCCAATCTCTTTGCGCAGTTCCCGTTGCTCGAGGAGGCATTGACGACAGCCGGGTTTGTCGTTTGGCCGATGGTCGAGTATGAAGCCGACGACGCGCTTGCAGCCGCGGCGGCCGCGGCCTCAGACGATCCGCGCGTCGAGCGCGTCGTCATCTGCACGCCGGACAAGGATCTCGCGCAGTGCGTGCGCGGCAATCGCGTCGTGCAACTCAACCGGCGCACCCGCACGACCTTCGATGAGGCGGGGGTCGTCGCAAAGTTCGGCGTTGTGCCGCGTAGCATCCCCGACTATCTTGCGCTCGTCGGTGATGCGGCCGACGGTTTCCCCGGCCTTCCCGGCTGGGGTGCAAAGTCGGCGGCAGCGGTGCTCGCAAAGTATCTACACTTGGAAGCCGTCCCAGCTGATGCACGCACCTGGAACGTCAATGTCGCGAGCGCGGCCAAGCTCGCGCAAACGTTGCAGCGCGAGCGCGATCACGCGCTGCTGTTCCGCGACCTGGCAACGCTTCGCACCGATATCAAGCTCTTCGAGAATGTCGACGAGCTTCAATTTAAGGGATCCTAGCTATTCGGTAGCCCGGCCTCGCCCTCAGCGCGCTTGACGATCAAACGTGCGATCGGCTCAATCCCGGTCCTCGCGCTCGCCGCGCACGTAGGTGACGTTTTCTTCCATCGTGCCAAACACGCCGGTAAGCGTGCCGGAATATGTAGCGTCGGCCGCATCAAAGTCCCGACGACCGTGAATAACACGCACAATCGTCACCATGCGCGCGTGTTCATCGACGATATAAAGTGCGACGAACGGATGTATGACATAAGAACGAAGGCCTGCAAAAATGTCAGCGCGCTCACGGCCAGCATTCGGAAATGTACTAAGCACACTGAGAGCAGTATCGAAGCTATAAAAGAATCGATCGGCTCCCGCGGGATGCCGTTCTTCGTACCAGGTTGCAACGTCGTCCAGATCGTCTCGGCCCTGCAGGCCCATTGTTACGCGAAAGGCCGAGGCGGTCAGGCGGGTCTCGATTTGCGCGATCGCACGCGCTGCTTCGCGCGATCGGCGATATCACGCAAAACTTCGGAAGTAAGCGGGATCGTGCGTCCAGCATCGATGTCGGCCATCCCGACGGCGACCGCGTGGCGCAATTGAACGAGCTTTTCGTTCCGTGCTCGGAGCAACCGCAGGCCTTCGCGAACAACCTCGCTTTGGTTGTTATATCCGCCCTCTTTGAGCTGATCGGCGACGAAGGCGCTCAGGTCATCAGTCAGGCTGACGTTCATGGTTGGCATACATCGATTCTAGCATCGTTGGCAACAGTTGCCAAGAACCAATAATGCTAGTCCACGGAGCTGCCATCTTACCGTTTTCAGAGACGTTGACAGATGGCTTCATCGCGTGTATAGTACCAATCAGTTATGCAACCATGTGGTTATGGAGCGATGGACTCCTCGCGGCTCGACGCAACCTTCCTCGCCCTTGCCGACCCGACGCGCCGCGCCATCCTGGCCCGGCTCGTGCAGGGCGAGGCCTCGGTGCGTGAGTTAGCCGAGCCGTTTGCCATGACGCAGGCGGCGGTATCCAAGCACCTTCGGGTGTTGGAGCGCGCGGGTCTGGTCTCAAGCGGTCGGGACGCGCAGCGTCGCCCGCGCAAGATCGAAACCGAAGCATTGGCTGAGGCAAACGGCTATCTCGAACGCTACCGTCAGCTCTGGGACCGCAACTTCAAGCGCCTCGACGCGCTGCTTGCCGAATAATGGAGTCGATCGTGAACGCACAGCAATCGCAAACCCTCGAAATCACGACCCCGAGCGATCGCGAGGTCGTCATGACACGCACCTTCAACGCGGAGCGCGCGCGCGTGTTCAGCGCGTTCACCGAACCCGAACTCATCAAGCGCTGGTTCGGCCTCGCCGGCTGGTCGATGACATCTTGCGAAGTCGATCTGCGCCCCGGCGGCAAGTTTCACTATCACTGGACTAACGACGAAAACGGCGCGGAGTACGGCCTCATCGGCACCTATCGCGAAATCGAGGCGCCCGCGCGCATCGTGCATCGCGAGGACCACGACGAAGCGGGGAACCAAGGCGACGCGACCGTCACGACCACGTTCGTCGAACGCAACGGTCTCACAGCGATGACCATGACGATGCTCTTTGATTCGCGCGAGCTCCGCGACAAAGCGATCGAATCCGGACAGGTGGAAGGCTGGGGCGTGTGCTTCGACCATATGGCAAACGTCGTCGGCGGCGTGTAAGACTACCGTCAGCTCTGGGACCGCAACCTCAAGCGCCTCGACGCGCTGCTTGCCGATTAAGGAGTCGATCGTGAACGCACAGCAATCGCAGACCCTCGAAGTTACGACCCCGAACGATCGCGAGATCGTCATGACGCGCACGTTCAACGCCGAGCGTGCGCGTGTGTTCCGCGCTTTCACCGAACCCGAGCTCATCAAACGCTGGCTGCTTGGAAACGGCCGCGAGCTTTTGACCCCGTGGCGGCATCGAGGATTTGACCCCGCCTGCCGGGCTAGTTGTTCTGTCGTGCGCTGCCAGCCTTCTTTCTCGATCTCAGACGATGGCTCTCGCCTTCAAGTTCAAAGACCGTACCGTGATGAACGATCCGATCGACGACAGCGCTTGCAGCCATAGCATCGGGAAACACTTGGGTCCAGTCGGGGAAAGCGAGATTCGTTGTGATACCGACGCTTTTTCGTTCGTACCGGCGTGCGATGACTTGAAAAAGTAGATCAGTTGCTTCACGTTCGAATGGAATGTATCCGAGTTCGTCGATGAGCAGAATGTCATAGCGGTCAAGAGATGCAAGACGTTGGCGTAAACGCTCCTCGCGTTTGGCTGCAATGAGCGACATGAGCAATTCAGCGGCGGTGCTGAATAAAACGCGATAACCGCGGGTGCATGCTGCGACGCCAATAGCGGATAGCAAATGCGTTTTCCCAACGCCTGTTGGGCCGATAAGCACAAGATTGCGCCGCTTTTCGATAAATGCACAGTCGAAGAGTTCGAGGACCTTCGTCCTCGGCAACTTTTCTTGTAGTGCAAAATCGAACGCTTCAATGGTTTTGATCACCGGAAACTTGGCGGCGGTGATCCGTGCACGAACGCCGTTCTCATGGCGCTTGCTGACTTCCAAAGCGGCAAGCTCGCCCAGATAGCCGGTAAAGGTATCATCGGTGCCGGCGACGCGTTTGTAGTTTGCGAGCATCGTTGGTAAGCGCAACGAGCGCAGGTGTTCTTCAAGCAACGGTGCGTTCATTACGCGCACTCCTTGAGCAATGCGGTGCCATAGGCACGAAGATCGGCGGCGGGTGGCGTTGCGCCGATCACGGCGCTGTCTATGGGAAGCCGGTCAAACATGCGTTGCGGTTGTGAGGCCTGATCGAGTAAAAACGCGATCGCTTCAGGATCGTTTGTCCCGCGTAGGTTTGCGAGCTCAACTGCGTCGATGAGTTCCCCGATAGGATAGGTCTTGAGCAAGCTCACGACGCGAATAAAGTTCTTTCCCGCATTGAGCCGGTCGTTTTCCACATAGCGTCGCAAGAGCGATTTGAGTGTTTCGGGAAAGCCTTCGTGAGCGAAGACAGCGGCGTGCTCGACCGAGCGGTGTTTGAGCGACAAGATATCGATCAAATGGAGCGGATCCAGCACCGACTGATGCTTGCCAAAACACCGTGCGTGCTTGGCAATAACCTCCGTCCCGACCACAATGCGAACGTCGTTGGCGTAGCATTCAACAACCGCGTTGTGATGCGCGTAAGCGGTTGGTACCGAATACCGATTTGTCTTGTGGGTTGCTTCAGAAAACTTATTCGTTCTCGCGTATTCACGAATGCACGGTGAAGGAAGCAGCGCAGGAAGTGGTCGTAACGCTTGCGCCTCGCGTTCGAATCGAGATGCGACCGTCTCGCCGGCGGCGACCACGCGCTTCATATCGTCATGACAGAATGCAGCAAGGAGTTCGTTGATGGTGCCGAGCGTTGCTGCTGCGGGCATCGGCACGAAAACATTGTCTTCGATGTATCCGTTCAAGCCCTCGACGCCGCCTTTCTCGTTGCCTTTCGCCGGTGCGGCGAACTGCACCGAAAGCAAGAGACTGCCACAGAACTCAGCGAATTCGCTGTTGACCTTTCGCGTTCGCCCGCGCAGGACACGTTTGACCGCCGTGCTCGCGTTGTCAAAGATGCCTTCGCGCGGGACGCCGCCAAAGAATTTGCACGCTTCCAGCAGTCCGTCAAAGAGCGCCGGGCGATCTTCCGTTCGGTAGCAGCGCGCAAACCATCGCGTGCTGTAGCTAAGCCGAGCGACAAACAGATGCAACTTCGTTTCGATGCCGCCGATCACTGCCGTGACATCTTTGAAATCAAACTGCATTTGATCACCGGGCGCGTAAACAAGCCGTATGAATACTTCTTTGGGCGCGATGCGTGCGCGACGTAACGCGACGTACACGCGTGCTGCACGCTCACTGATGCGAAACGTCGGATCGATGCGTTCGCGTAATATCGTCACAACTCGTGACGCGCGGATTGTCGGAGAAGCCTGCAGCAATGCATCAACTTCAGATTCAAAGCGAGCCATCAGCGGTGCGCGGTTCGTCGGCCTTGACTGACGCGGCGGTGTGTCGGATCGAAGATATTTCTTGACGGTGTTCTTCGAGCTACCCGTGCTGCGGGCGATCTCTTTGATGGCGTCGCCATCGCCGTGACGCGTGCGAATGTCCAACCAGGTTTTCAACAGAATCAACTCCCCTGGAGCTCCTCTCGGGTAGCGGTCGTAGTTAACCGCCTATTCGAGGGGGGCTCCGCTTTTTAGCTTGGGGGGTCAAATCCTCGATGCCGCCAGGGGGTCAAATCCTGGCGGCCGTTTCCA